>Ga0070667_100000010_pt1 | contig 273500 bp, 220 predicted proteins | sample KBSS33metaG_FD_64659 | JGI IMG/M metagenome (GOLD analysis project Ga0070667, IMG submission 64659) | Switchgrass rhizosphere microbial communities from Kellogg Biological Station, Michigan, USA - KBS S3-3 metaG | ecosystem: Host-associated > Plants > Roots > Rhizosphere > Soil ...
CGCAACCTCGTGCACCTCGATGCCCATGTCGTTGATCATGCCGATGATGTCTTCGATCTGCTCCGGATCGACGATGTCGTCGGGCAGGTGATCGTTGACTTCGGCGTAGGTCAGGTAGCCCTGTTCCTTGCCCTTGATGATCAGGGTCTTGATCTCGGACTGCTGCTCCTGGTTGTGCTCGGCGGCCATGTGGGTTCCGGAAGTTCTATGCGGCAAAGGAAAAGAAGTATAGGAGCCGCGTCAAGGGGCGAGGTGGGACTTCGAGCGATGCCCTCCGGCATCGCGAGCCACCGAGCGCCCCGCCATGGATGGCGGGGCCGGAGCCACGCTCCACGGACGGCTGGTATCAAGGACCTGCTTTACGACACCACCCAGGCAAAAACCGTTGCATCTGCAACCATCAGCCCGACTCGGGACTGCATCCCTGCCCTGTCGCTCCGCCCTCAATTCGCTTCGAGCCGGAACGTCACCGGCCCGTCGTTGACGAGACGAACCCTCATATGGGCACCGAAACGGCCGGTTTCCACCCCTGCGTGAAGCTGGCGCGCGAGTTCGACCAGGCGGTTGAACCAGCGTTCGGCTTCGGCCGGCGCCGCCGCAGTCGAAAAGCCCGGCCGCATGCCCGAACGCGTGTCGGCGGCCAAGGTGAACTGCGAGACCAGCAGCAGGCCTCCTCCGGTGTCGGCCAGCGAGCGGTTCATGCGGCCCTCGGCGTCGGCGAAGACGCGGTAGCCGAGAATCCGTTCCAGCAGGCGCCGGGTCTGCGCCTCGCCGTCGCCGGGCTGAACGCCGATCAGGGCCAGCAGGCCCGCACCGATCTCTCCCACCACGGCATCGTCGACATCGACGCGCGCCTCGCTGACGCGTTGGATCAGGGCGATCATGCGGCTCTCCGGACCATGGCCGCAGATCGTCGCCGCGGCGCGATGCCTCGGTCAATGCGTCCGCCGCGTGCGCCACGCCGGTCGCTACAATCGCCGCCGCCATGACTTCCCCCTCTCTCGCCTGGCCGGTTGCTCTGCTCTACGGCAGCCTGCGCGTCGCCGGTCGCCTGCCGCTGCCGCTGCTGCATGCCATCGGCACGCTGCTGGGGCGGCTGCTGTGGGTGTTCCCGGGTCGGACGCGCCGGATCGTCGAGCGCAATCTCTCCCTGGTACTAACGCAGGACAGCGCCGAAACCAGACATCGGATCGCACGCGAGGCGCTGGCGGAGACCGGCAAGGCGCTGACCGAGATCGCCAGGGTCTGGGGCAACGACCCGGTCAGCGCGATCGGAATGATCCGCGAGGTCCGCGGCGAGGCGCTTTTTCGCGAGGCGCTGGCGCGCGGCGCCGGCCTCATCGTCGCCGCGCCGCACCTGGGCTGCTGGGAGCTGCTGAACTACTGGCTGGCGGCGCAGACGCCGCTGGCGATCCTGTACCGCCCGCCACGCCATGCGATCGTCGAACCGCTGCTGCTGAAGGCGCGCGGCGCGCTGCCGGTCGAGCAGGTGCGCGCCGAGGGCGCCGGCGTGCGCACGCTCTACAAGCGCCTGGCCGCGGGCGGCGTCGTCGGCATCCTGCCGGATCAGCAGCCACGCGGCGGCGAAGGCGTCTGGGCACCGTTCTTCGGCCTGCCGGCATCGACCATGGTGCTGCTGCCGCGCCTGGCGCGGCGCACCGGCGCCACCGTGCTGTTCGCCTTCGCCGAACGCCTGCCGCGCGGCGCCGGTTTCCGCTTGCACTTCCTCGCGGCGGCGCCGGAGCTTGCCGATGCCGACCTCGACATCGCCTGTGCGGCGCTCAATCGCAGCGTCGAGGACTGCGTTCGCCTGGCGTTCGCGCAGTATCAGTGGTCGTACAAGCGCTATCCGACGCGATGGCCGCACGAGGTGCAGCCGGCCGTCCGCGGCGAAGCGGCTGGTACCTAGCGCGGCCCGATCGAATCGACCAGGACCAGTTCGCAGGCACCGGCTCCGCTGTCGTCGCGGCGCAGCGAACTGCGCCAGCGCCAGCCGTCCTCGCGGCGTACCTCCACAAGGTGGCCGCGCAGCGAGATCAGCTCGCCGACGCGCACGCGCGCGATCGCCGCGGCGACGCCCGGATCGGCCGGAATCAGGTGCATGTTCGCGCTCGACACCATGATCTCGCGCGCGGGGATCGGCGGCTCCTCGCTCCAGCGGTAGGAGTAGAACCGCGCCGATTGCGAGATATCCAGCTGCGCGATGACCGCGCTGTCGGACATGCGGCCCCAGCCAAGCGCGAGGTCGGTCGGCGAGAGTTCGCTTTCGGTGCCGAGGCGATAGTCCGCGCGCGACAGCACGCGCGCATCGAGCGAGAAATCGGCGAGCGGCGTCAACTCGAAATCGCCGAGGCGCGTCGTGGCGCGGCTGACCGGATCGCTCTGCAGCGGAGCGTCCGGCACGAGCACGCCGGGTTCCTGCACGATCGGCCGGCGCACGAACGCGTTGAGCGCGCCGGCAAGCGCGAGCAGCAGCAGGATCAGCGCGAGTCGCCGCATGCAGCCTGGATCTATGCCGGCGACGAGGGACGCAGGCGGCGCAGGAATACCGTCATCTCCTTCGCGGCCTGCGTGTCGCCGCGCGCTTGCGCGACGCGAATGCCTTGCTCGAACGCCTGCATCGCGGCCGCCGCGTCGCCGCTTTCGGCGAGCGCGCGGCCGAGCAGCTTCCAGGCGGCCGAATAGTTCTCGTCGAACGCGACCGCTTCGCGCAGCGCGACTACGGCGCCCGCGGCATCGCCGTGCCCGAGCAGGGCGTTGCCGAGCGAGAAGCGCAGCAGCGCGCCGTCGCGCGGACCGCCGAGCTGGGCGCGCAGGCGCGCGATGAAATCGGTCGTCATGGCGCCATCATCGCGCGCTTCGGCGCGCGGCGCAGCAGGCGCCGCCTCATGCTCAAACCGTACGGCGATGGATATCGTGCGTGACCACGCCGATCTCGCGCGTGGGCTGTACGAAGAACTGCGGGTGCGTGAGGCTGCGCTTCATGTCGCCGAGGCCGCTGGCCCAGTGCTCGCGCATGGTGGCGCCGTCGAACGCGTAGTCCTTGTACTGCTCTTCGTCGTGCTTGGCCTGGTAGATCAGGTGGATGATGTTGAAGACGCGATCGCACAGCCAGGGCTCCAGATCGGCCAGGAGTTCCGGCGGCACGTGCTTGGCGGGAATTTCCTTCAGCAGCAGGCCGAGCGCGTTGCGCAGCTTCTGCAGCTTGGCGATCATGTCGGTGCCGAAGCGCGTACGGCTGGAGTACTGGATGTCCTTCTGCCGCTCCATCACTTCCATCATCGTCTTCGGCGTCGCGCCGCGCGCGCTCCACAAGTCGACCTGGAATACCAGGCTGTCGCGACGCGGCTGGCACGTCAGCACGTAGTCGAGCGGCGTGTTCGACACGGTGCCGCCGTCCCAGTACGGCTCGTCGTCGATGACGATCGCCGGGAACGCCGGCGGCAGCGCGCCCGACGCCATGATGTGCTCGGCGCGAATGCGATCGATCGAGGAATCGAAATAGCGCACGTTGCCGCTGCGCACGTTCGCCGCGCCGACCGACAGCCGCACGCCTTCGCTGTTGATGCGGTCGAAGTCGATCAGGCGCTCCAACGTCGATTTCAGCGGCGATGTGTCGTAGAAGCTCGTCGCCTTCGCGCTGCCGTCGCTGAACAGGAACGGCGATGCCGAGCGCGCGCTGAAGAACCCGCGCTGGCCTTGCACGATCGCACCGACGGCGCTGAGCGCGCTGAGGCCGGAATTGATGTGCGGATTGGGCGGCAGCATGTCGAACAGCGCGGTCAGCGCGGTGAACGGCCAGGTCAGCGCGCCGGCCGGCTCGCTGACAGTGTTCCAGAATTCGTGCAGGCGCTCGATGCGATGCTCGGGCGCGTTGCCGGCGAGGATCGCCGCGTTGATCGCGCCGATCGATGTGCCGGCGAACCAGTTCGGCCGGATGCCGGCCTCGTGCAGCGCCTCGTAGACGCCGCACTGGTACGAACCGAGCGCTCCGCCGCCCTGCAGGACCAGGGCGACGGTTTCGTAGGAGCCGGCCGAGTCGGCTGGACTCGGCACGGCCTTCGACTTGCTGCGTCCGCCCGCCGCGGCCGCGCGCACCATGCGCTCGCGGGCGACCTTGCGCGTAGCCGCGCTGCGCGAACGCGGCGTCGTCATTGCATGAACCAGCCGTGGCTGACGACGAGGCTCTGCCCGGTCAACGCGTTCGTCTCGAAGCCGGCCAGGAACAGAGCGCACTGGGCGACGTCGTCGACGGTGGTGAACTCGCCGTCGACGGTTTCCTTCAGCATCACGTTCTTGATCACGTCGGCTTCGGAGATGCCCAGTTCCTTGGCCTGCTCCGGAATCTGCTTCTCGACCAGCGGCGTGCGCACGAAGCCGGGGCAGATCACGTTGGCGCGCACGCCGTGCTCGGCGCCTTCCTTCGCGACCACCTTCGCCAGGCCGACGAGGCCGTGCTTGGCGGCCACATACGGCGCCTTCAGCTTGGACGCTTCCTTCGAGTGCACCGAACCCATGTAGATGATCGCCCCGCCCTTGCCGCGCGCATACATCGCCTGCAGGCAGGCGCGCGTGGTCAGGAACGCGCCGTCGAGATGGATCGCGACGAGCTTCTTCCAGTCTGCGTAGGCGAACTTGTCGACCGGATTGACGATCTGGATGCCGGCGTTGGAGACGAGGATGTCGACATGGCCGAGCCGCTCGACGACTTCGGCGACGCCGGCGTCGACTTCCTGCTCGCTGGTCACGTCCATCTTGATGCCGATCGCCTTGGCGCCCTTGCCTTCGAGCTCCTTGGCCGTCGCGTTGGCCGCATCGAGGTTGATGTCGGCGATCGCGACCGCCGCGCCATTGTCCGCATAGACCTCGGCGATGCGCTTGCCGATGCCGCTGGCCGCACCGGTCACGATTGCCACTTTGCCGTCGAGTCGCATGATGTCTCCTGGGTGATTTTCTGCGCCGCTTTCCGCCGGCGCGCCTCGAACAAAAAGGCGCCGCTCGTTGCGGGGAGCGGCGCCAACTTCGGAGTGTTGAAGAAAAGCCCCGTTGTATGACCCGCTGGTGACAGTTTAGTTCCGCAATGCAGCAATTTGTCAAAAACGGGATACCGCTCCTGCATCGCCGCCACGCGCTCAGCTCTCGCGCAGCGTCGCCCGCGGATCGATATCGAGATCCTTCAGCTTTCGATACAGGTGCGTGCGCTCCATGCCGACGGCCTTGGCGAGCTTGCCGACGCTGCCGCCGGCCTCGTTGAGCTGATGCAGCAGGTACGCGCGTTCGAACTGCTCGCGCGCTTCGCGCAGCGGCAATGAGAAATCGACGCCGGGACCTTGCGCGACCGGCGGCGGGATGGCCGCCGCGACCTGGCCGAGCGCCAGTTCGACCTCGTCCAGACCGACGTCGCTGGCACTGCCGAGCACGAGCAGCCGCTGCACGAGATTGCGCAGCTCGCGCAGGTTGCCCGGCCATGCGTAGTGACGCAGGCGGTTCTGCACCGCGACCGGAAAATTGCGGTACGGCAGCTTGTCGCGATTGGCGAAATAGTCGGCGTGGTAGCGCAGGAGTTCGGGAATGTCGTCGCCGCGATCGCGCAACGGCGGCACCGCCAGCGGCACGACCTTGAGCTGGTAGTAGAGCTCTTCGCGAAAGCGCCCCGCCGCGACGAGCGCACCCAGGTCCTGCGCGCTCGCGGCGATCACGCGCGCGTCGATCGCCGCCGGCTCGTGCCCGCCGCAGCGGATCAGCGCGCGCCGCTCGATCACGCTGGACAGGCGCAGCTGCAGTTCGGGGTCGAGATCGGCCACCTCGTCGAGGAACAGCGTGCCGCCGTTGGCTTGCTCGATCAGCCCGTGCTGCACGCCGTTGGCGTCTTCGGCGCCGAACAAGGCGAGTGCCGCGTGCTCGCGCGCGATCGCGCCGGCGGCGACCGTCACGAACGGGCCGCCGCGGCGGGCGCTGCGTTCGTGCAGCACGCGCGCGAGCGTTTCCTTGCCGGTGCCGGGTTCGCCCTGGATCAGCACGCCCGTGTCGTGCGCGGCGAGCTTGTCCAGCTGCGCGCGCAGCGCCTGCGTCGCGCGGCCGGAGCCGACCAGTTCGACGGGCGCAGGCAGCTGGCGGCGCAAGCCTTCGTTCTCGCGCTGCAGCCGGCCGGCTTCGAGCGCGTGCGAAACCACGAGCAGCAGCTTGGCCAGCGAAATGGGCTTCTCGATGAAGTCCCAGGCGCCGAGCCGCGTCGCCTCGACGGCCGTCTCGACGGTGCCGTGGCCGCTGATCATGATCACCGGGCACGGCAGGCCGCCCCGTTCGTTCCACTCGCGCAGCAGGCTGATGCCGTCGAGATCGGGCATCCACACGTCGAGCAGGACGACATCCGGTCGCTGGCGCCGCCGCGCCTCGCGCGCCGCAGCGGCCGATTCGGCGACGTCGACGAGATAGCCTTCATCGTCGAGGATGTCCTTGACGGTCTGCCGGATATCCGGCTCGTCGTCGACCACCAGCACGCGCGCCCCAGCCGTCATCTGCCACCTCGTTGCAGGTCGCTCGCGCACGCGCCGAGACGATCCGCGCGTTGCGAAAAAGAGACAGCGAGCATAGCGCAGGGCGGCGCCGCGCGAACAGCGACGGCGATCAGAAATGTCTCAGGCGCGAGCGGATCTGCAGTTTGCGCCACAGATTGGTCGGCTTGGGCGCCAGTTCGCCGAGCCGTCCGCTCAGCAGATCGTCGACGGCGGCGAGCACGCGTTCGCTGGAACACCCGTCGCGCCAAGGGTGGATCGCGTCGGCGTAGGCGCGCAGCTCCTCGGTCAGCGCCGGCGACGGGGCGAACGCGCGCGCGAGGGCCTCTTCGAGCTGATCCGCCTCGGCGATGTCGAGCATGTGCGGCTTGGGCGCGCGATTGCGGAACGTGACCACGGGCTTGCGCTGCACGACGAACTCCGACACCACCGACGAGGTATCGGACACCAGCACGTCGGCCACGCGCAGCGCCGGGATCAGCGCATCGGCTTCGATGAAGCGCGCATTCGGTCCGGCCAGCGCGCGGTAGTCGGCGACCCAGCGCGGATCCGCCTTCGGGTGCAAGGTCAGCAGCCAGTAGCGATCGCCGCGCGCGACCTGGCGCGCGATCTCTTCGTACAGCAGCGGCGCCGAACTCAGGCTTTCGGTGAACGTCGATGCATACAGCGCGATCGGCCTGCCGTCGCCGGGACGCAGCGCCGTGGCGCTGCCGTCGTCCGGTGCGAACAGCGGATCGAGCTTCGGCCAGCCGGTCTCGACGACGGCGAAATGGCCGTGCTCGCGCGCCAGGTCGCGAAACGGATTCGTCGTCGCGGGGCCTTGCGTGCAGTACAGATCGAACAGGCCGCGAATGCGGAAATGGCCGCGCTCGGCTTCGCGCTTCTCCACGTTGAAACCATGGAACAGCTGCACTTTTCTGCCGGGGAAGAAATGCGGAACCCAGTTGCTCGCCGAGAGGATCGCCCGCGGCGCCCAGGCGGCGACCGCGCGCGCGTCGACCAGGCGCTGCTCGTCGCGCCGCAGATGCGTCGCCGCTTCGTCAGGCAGGAACCATGCGGCATCGCCACCGCTCGCGCGGATCGCTGCGGCCAGCGGGCGCAGGATCGGCAGTGCGTAGAGCTCCGTCGCGAAAAGCAGATAGTGGCGCATGTACCCATCCATTGCCCGGCACGCCCTTACCCGGCGGCGTCCGTCGTCTTCAACGCACGCTGCACGAATCCGTGCACGCGACGGCTCCGCGATCATACGGCGCTTGCACGCCGATGACCGCCGCGGGTCAGCATGGGGACAGCTGCACCCGAACAAAAGGGGCACGTGTGGATCGCGGACGGCTCGGCTACCCTACGCGTTCCGCTCCAGGCTGCACTCCATGTCCACGCCCCGCGAACGTCCCGCCGTTTCGGCCTGCATCATCACGCTCAACGAAGCCGACCGCATCGACGACTGCATCGAATCGCTGGCGTTCTGCGACGAGGTGGTCGTGGTCGACTCGGGCTCGACCGACGGCACGCGCGAGCGCGCCGCCGCGAAGGGCGCGCGGGTGCTGCAGCGCGCCTTCGACGGCTACCGCTCGCAGAAGGATTTCGCCGTCAAGGCCGCGCTGCACGACTGGGTGCTCTGCCTCGATGCCGACGAACGCGTGACGCCGGCCTTGCGCGCGGCGATCGAGCGCGAACGCGACGGCGGCTTCGCCGGTCACGCGGGCTACCGCTTCGCGCGTCTGACCGAATATTTCGGCGCGTGGCTGCGCCACGGCAACGCGTATCCCGATCGCGTCATGCGCCTGTTCGACCGCCGCCTCGGCGGTTGGCGCAGCGGGCGCGAGATCCACGAGCATGCCAGCGTCGACGGCAAGGTGGCGACACTGGCGGGCGATCTGGAACATCGCGCCTACCGGTCGCTCTCCGACCACCTGGACCGCCTCGAACGCTATGCACGCATGATGGCCGAGCACATGCACGCGAAAGGCCGTCGCGCGAGCCTGCTCAACATTCTGGTCAATCCGTTCTGGCGCTTCTTCCGCGGCTACGTGCTGCGCGCGGGGTTCCTCGACGGCTGGCGTGGCCTGATCTACGCCTACGTGAAGGCGAACTACGTGCGCCAGAAATTCATCAAGCTGTGGCTGCTCAACCGCGGCTATCCGCTCTGACGCCGCGGCAGCGGCAGAAACGATTTTCTCGATATCCGCTCAAGGCGGATTGCTGAATTCCACGGCAGCGGTGCGCCGGCAGCGCCAGCCGCGCACCAGCGTCGCGACAGCGCGTTCGAGGTTCTTGAAGCGCCCGGTGCGGCGCCGCATGACGAGGCCGGCATAGCGCTGCGCCTCGCGCCGCGAAGGCAGCGGCTTCGTCTTGAATTCGTACTTGGCGAACTCGACGCACAACTCGGTCAAATGGATGCTCGCCGCGTAGTACTCGATCAGGCAGCGCGAACGGTAGCGGTTGAGGAACTCGGTGTCGGGGCTGTGCTTGCCCCACCAGCCGTTGTTGCCGTGCGTGCGGTAGTGCACCGCGCCGGTCGGCAGGAAGTATTTGCGCGCGCCCAGGACGCTCGCGCCATAGACCAGGCAATTGTCGGCGCAGATCCGCCAGGTCCGCGCGAGTTCCGGCGGCAAGTCCAGGGCGCGCCGTGCCCACGCCGTCCGCAACGACAAGGCCGATGTCGGCGCGCCGTACCAGTGCGCCAGCACGTAGGTGCTGATCGCCGTGTAGCCGCAATCGATCGCACGATCGGCGTACGCGGCCGTGCGCTGCTGCACGCCGAACAGCTGGATGTCGGTGAAGATGAAATCCACGTCCCGCCGCTGATCGAATACCGCGCCCACCTTTTCCAGGTAGTCCGGCGACCAGTGGTCGTCCGCATCGAGAAAACAGACCGCATCGGCCTCGACCTTGGCCAGGCCCTGCTGGAACGCCGACAACTGCCCGCCGTTCTCGACGCACACGAGCGCGATGCGCGGATCGTTGCCGTAGCGTTCCCGCAGCAGCTCGGTCGAACCGTCGGTGGAGCCGTCGTCGACGACGATGATCTGTGATGCCGCGCGCGACTGCGCCAGCGCGCTGTCGACCGCCTCGGCCACGTAGTCCTTGTAGTTGTAGCAGGTCACGACGACCGCGAAGGTGGTGGAACGGGTGCTCATGTCGGGGTCAGGCCTGCAGCAGGTCGCGGAAGTAGCGGATCGTCTCGCGCAGGCCGTCTTCCAGCGCGACCTTCGGTTCCCACGCCAGCGCACTGCGCGCCAGCGTGATGTCGGGCTGGCGCTGGCGCGGATCGTCGGCCGGCAACGGCTTGAACACCAGCTGCGAGCGGCCGCCGACCAGCCGCACGACGATCTCGGCCAGCTCGCGAATCGTGAATTCGGTCGGATTGCCGATGTTGACCGGCCCCGTGAACCCCGCTTCGGTATCCATCATGCGCGCCATCGCGTCGATGAGATCGTCGACGTAGCAGAAGCTGCGTGTCTGGCTGCCGTCGCCATACAGGGTGATGTCCTCGCCGCGCAGCGCCTGCACGATGAAGTTGCTGACCACGCGCCCATCGTTGGGATGCATGCGCGGCCCGTAGGTGTTGAAGATGCGCACGACCTTGATGTCGAGCTGGTGCTGGCGGTGATAGTCGAAGAACAGCGTCTCCGCACAGCGCTTGCCTTCGTCGTAGCAGGCACGGATACCGACCGGATTGACGCGGCCCCAGTAGGCCTCCGGCTGCGGATGCAGTTCCGGATCGCCGTACACCTCGCTGGTGGACGCCTGGAGGATGCGCGCGCGCAGCCGCTTGGCGAGCCCGAGCATGTTGATCGCGCCGTGCACGCTGGTCTTGGTCGTCTGCACCGGATCGAACTGATAGTGAATCGGCGAAGCCGGGCATGCGAGGTTGTAGATGCGCTCGACTTCGACGTAGAGCGGGAACGTGACGTCGTGCCGCATCAGCTCGAACTTCGGATGATCGAGCAGGTGGGCGATGTTGCGTTTTCCGCCGGTGAAGAAGTTGTCCACGCAGAGCACCTCGTGCCCGTCGCGGATCAGGCGGTCGCACAGGTGCGAGCCGAGAAAGCCTGCTCCGCCGGTCACAAGAATGCTTTCCAAGAGTCGTCTCCAAGCCCGTCGATGGGTAGCGGCTACGGACGGACGGCAACCCGGAACCGTCGCACGCCGCCGAACGTGCACGGTCGCGCGCAACCCGAGGGTCGCAGGCACATGCAGGCGGTCATTGTCCCATGCCGGAAGGCATAGAAACGCATAGGGATCGCGAAGATCCGACCGAAAGGAGCGATTCAGCCGACGCCGTGCGTCGCGGCGGCCTTCAGCACCTGGCGCAGGCGCGGAGCAAAGGCGGCGTCGTTGGCCTCGTACCACCGCCGCGCGGCATCGCCGCAGCGTGCCAGCTCGGCCTCGTCCAGCGCCAGCATGGCTTCGATGGCGGCCTCCATGACCGGCGGGTCGAAGTAGTGCGTCGTGGCCAGGCCTTGCGTGCCGGTGCGCGCGAACGGGACCAGGATGCCACGATCCGGACGCACGAGCTCGTTCATCGGCGCCGCATCCATGGTCAGCGTCACCGCGCCGACACTCATCGCCTCGACGAGGTAGTGGCCGAACCCTTCCGTCTCCGAAGGGCACAAGTGGAACCGGTGCGAATTCTGCAGGCGCTTCAACTCGTCGTCGGAAACGTAGCCGACGCGGTGCTCGATGTTGCCGGCCTTGACGACCGTCTTCGCCACGCGCGGACTCTGCACCACGGTCAATCGGGGCCACTGCGGATGCGCCTGCCACAACGCCATCAGCGCGGCGGTTCCCTTGTTGCGGCTGCGCCCGGCCAGGTGGAAGAACGCGCGCTCGCGCGGCACGCCGCGATCGAGGCGGTCCGGGCTCGTGAATCCGATGTAGGCCGTGGGGCAGCCGAGCCCGTTGAAGAGGCTTTCGGCCATGCGCGTCTTCACCAGCACCAGGCCGACCTGCCCGAGAACGGCGACATCGCGCGGGTTGAACCATTCCGGATTCGGCACCAGCACCGTGCGCCGCGCCCAGGATGCGTATTCGGGCCAGATGTGCTCGAGCTCGATATTGAAATCGAAAGGCTCGGCGCCGAACCAGCGCTGCACCGCCTTCCAGCGCGACTGCGCGAAGACCTTCACCGGACGTCCGTACTTGCGCAGCTTGCCGCGGCCGCGCTTGGTGTAGCTCACCGCAAAATCCGCATCGGCGCCGAGGGCCGCACCGATCAGGGCGAGATCGCGGCTGAGGCCGACGCCGTTGTCCCAGCTGATCAGGTTGGCGCGAAGCATGACGAGTCCTTCAAGTGGGCCGGACCGCGCGCCGACCGGCATAGCCGGCACGCGCGCGTTTCGATACGCGATTTGGAGCAGATGCTTTTCAAGCAGCCTCGAGCGGAAGGCGCAGCACGAATTCGGCGCCGCCTTGAACGCGGTTGCCGGCGCGCACGTTGCCGCCGTGCTCCTCGACGATCTTCTTGACCACCGCCAGTCCAAGGCCGGTCCCTTTCGCCTTGCTGGTCGTGTACGGCTCGAACCAGCGCTCGCCGAAATCGGCCGGCAGGCCCGGCCCATTGTCGGCGACGCTGAGCTCGACCCAATCCTGTTCGTCGGCATGGGCGAGGCGCGTGGTCACTTGGATCTGCGGCTTGTGCGTCTCGCCGATCGCCTCGAGCGCGTTCTTGAGCAAGTTGTGCAGCGCCTGGCGCAGGCGCACCGCATCGACGCGCACGCGCGGCTCGCCGTCGCAGAACTGGCGGGTGAGGCTGATGCGCTGGTCGTTTTCGTACAGATCCAGCACTTCGCCGAGCAGCGCATGCAAGGCGATCGGGCGCGTCGACAGCTGCGGCGGGCGTGCGTAGTCGCCGAACGCGTTGACCATCGTCTTCAGCGCCTCGACCTGGGTCACGATCGTGTGCGTGGCGCGATCGATCAGTTCGCCCTCTTCCGGCGACAGCCGGCCGAGAAAACGCCGGCGCAGGCGCTCGGCGGCGAGCTGGATCGGCGTCAGCGGATTCTTGACCTCGTGCGCGAGGCGCCGCGCGACTTCGCCCCAGGCGGCGTCGCGCTGCGCGCGGTTGAGCACGGTGAGGTCGTCGAACACGGCGACGTAGCCGGCCTGCTCCGGCAGCGCCGTACCGCGCAGCATCAGCGTGCGGCGCCCTTCGGCCGTGTCGATGGTCACTTCTTCGCGCCATTCGCGCAGGTTTTCGCGCAGGTGCCGCGCCAATGGATCGACGAACGCCGCGAGATCGGCGCGCTCGGTCTTGAGTTCGCCGAGATTGCGGCCGAGGTGGCGCGACAAGGCGACACCGAGGATGCCTTCGGCCGCGCGATTGGCCACGCGCAGGTTGCCGTCGCGATCGAAGCCGAGCACGCCGGCGGACAAACGCTCCAGCACCGCTTCGAGCCAGGCGCGCTGCTGCTCGGTCTCGCGCGTGCTCTTCTGCGCGCGGGCGCCGGCAAATTCGAGTTCGCGCGTCATCTCGGCGAACGAACGCACGAGGAAACCGAGCTCGTCGTCGCTCGGCGCCGGCAGCGGCGTGTCGTAGCGGCCCGCGCCGATCGCGCGCGTGGCCGCCGCGAGACGGCCGACCGGCGCAACCAGGCGGCGCGCGACGCCGAACGCGGCGAGCACGACGACGAGCACCGACAGCAGCAGCACGAACGTCAGGATCAGCGCGAAGGTGAGCTTGAGCGAGCCGCGCAGGAATTTCAGGCGCTGGAAATCGAAGCTCGCGCTCTCGATGCTGCGCGTCAACGGCTGCAGGCGTGCCGGCAGCGGAAAAATGCCTTGCAGCAGCCGCCCCGGCAACGGATTGGCGTCGTTGCCCTGGCCCGCGCCGATCGGCAACGCGACACGCAGCGCCAGCGTGTCGCCGAACGGTTCGGCCGCGGCGTAGTGACCGTCGCCCTGCACGCGCAGCAGCAGCGAGCTGTCGGGAATCGGCGGATCGAGCCAGCGCGGATCGGAACTGGCCGTCGCCTGCACGCGGCCGTCGTCGCCGAACACGGTCAGCTGGATCGCGCCGAGACCGTCGATCGCGTCGTCGAGCGTCGCCTGCGCCGCCGCCGGGGGCGCATCGGCCAGACGCCGGGTCAAGTCGGCGCTCGCGCTCTCCGCCGTGCGCAGGTGTTCGTCGACGACGATGCGGCCGATTTCCAGCGCCCCGTCGAGCGCCTGTTCCAGGCGCACGTTGAACCAGCTGTCGATCGTCGCATCGAGGAAGCGCAGCGCGAAGCCGTAGACGACGCCGATCGACGGCAGTGCGAGCAGGATCAGCATGGTCAATAGACGCCGGTTCAGGCGTGCGCCGGGCGCGTCGCGGCGCAGGTCCGCGCGCAGCCGCCACAGGCGCTGCACGATCGCGAAGATCAGCACCGCCAGCGCGATTGCCGCGGCGCCGAGGACCCAGCGATAGTGCGCGGCGAAGCGGCTGCCGTCGCCGGCGGCGTCCTCGGCGAGCTTCAACGACGCGACCAGCAGCGCGACGACGGCCAGCGCCGGCAGCGCACGCCGGAACAGAATGTTCAGCGCGCCGCGGGCGTCCACGCGAAGTCCGCGGAAGCCAGTCTCCAAGCCGGTTCGAACAGCGCCGGCAGACGCAAGGCGCCCGGCAAGGCCGAAGGATCGATACGCGCCGACACCTGCAGCGGCGTGCTCGGCGGCAAACTCGCGAACGCCTTCGGCAGGCCCAGGCGCAATGAGCCGAGCGCGGCGACGAGATAGCCGGGCGTCGCGTAGCTGCGCACTTCGGCGACATCGAGGTCGTGCAGCTGATAGCGGCGCGACAGCGGGAAGTAGCGCAGCTCGATGCGCTTGACCGCCGCGTTCGCGTGCGCCCAGCTGCCGGCGCGCAGGTCGACGCGCAGCGTGATCGGGATGCCGTGGTCGAGCGCGTCCTGCATCGGCCCGCTGAGTCGGCAATCGAGGCCGAGGTCGAGCGTCGCCGCATCGCCGGCCACGTCGACGCGCGCGTCGCGCACGGCCAGCGTGCCCGGCGTCTGCTGGGCGATCGCGCCGCAGCCGGCGAGCAAGGCGCCGGCGATCAGCGCGAGCACGCGCTCAGCGATGTTTTTCGAGCAGCGCATAGTAGAAACCATCCATGCCGCCCTCGCCCGGCAGGTGTTGGCGCCCGTCGCCGGCGGCGTGGCCGAAACCGTCGGGCAGCGGCAGCGCGCGCGCGTCGGCGTGCGTCGAAAGAAACTCGCCGATCACCCTTTCGTTCTCGTCACGCAGCAGCGAACAGGTCGCATAGACTAGTCGGCCGCCTTTCGCCAGCAAAGGCCACAACGCCTTCAGCAAGCGCTGCTGCGCTGCGGCGAGCGGCGCGATGTCGGCGCCGCGGCGATGCAGCTTGATATCCGGCTGGCGCCGCACGATACCGCTGGCCGAACACGGCGCGTCGATCAGGATGCGCTCGAACGGGCGCCCATCCCACCACGCGGCCGGCTCGCCGGCGTCGCCGGCCACGACATCGGCCGCCAGGCCGAGGCGCGCGAGGTTGTCGCGCACGCGCGGCAGCCGCTCGGCATCGCTGTCGAGCGCGAGCAGTTCGACGCCGGCGCGTTCGAGCACGTGCGCAGCCTTGCCGCCGGGGGCGGCGCATGCGTCGAGCACGCGCTGGCCGTCGGCCGGATCGAGCAGCTCGACGACGCGCTGGGCGGCGCCGTCCTGCACCGAGAATTCGCCTTCGGCGTAGCCCGGCAGCTTGGTCACGTCGGTGCTGTCGGCGAGCGCGATCGCATCGGGCAAGCCGGGCGGCGCGGTCGCGTCGATGCCGGCCTCGCGCAATTTTTCGAGCAGCGCGTCGCGGCTGCCGCGGCGCCGGTTCGCACGCAGCGTCAGCGGCGCCTCGCGATTGTTCGCGGCGAGAATCGTCTCCGCCTGCGCCGGCCAGTCGCGTTCGATCGCCTCGATCAGCCAGCGCGGATGCGCATGCCGCGTGACCGCGTCGCGGTCGAGCCGCGCATCGAGGGTCGCGCGTTCGCGCAGGAAGCGCCGCAATACCGCATTGACGAGCCCGGCGTAATGCGGCTGTTCGAGCAGTCGCGCCGCGTCGACGCAGGTGCCGACGACCGCGTATTCGGCCAGGCCCAGCACGCTGAGCTGGGCGAGTCCCACGACCAGCAGCGCGCGCACCTCGCGCGCCTTCGGCGGTAGCGGCTTCTCGGTCAGCGCATCGATGGCGGCGTCCAAGCGCAGCCACCAGCGCGAGGCCGCGAACAGCGAAGCGGCCAGCAGTGCACGATCGCGCGCGTCGGCGACGCGCGGATTCGCGTCGGCGAGCACGCCGCGCAGCGAAACGCCCTCGAAGACGACCCGTGCCAGGCCGCGCGCGGCTTCGGCGCGCAACGCCGCTCCCGGCGCCTCGGGGCGCTGCGGTTTCGACGGGCGGCGTGCGCGCGGCGGTGCCGGCGAAGCGCGCGTCATCGGACTGCCGCCTCGCGCCGCGCGTTCAGCCAGTCGCGCACCGCCACGCGGCGGCCGCCTTCGCGCTGCAGCTCGTGGATGCGCAGCACGCCGTCGCCGGTCGCGACGTCGATCGCGTCGCGATGGGTTGCGACGAGACTGCCGGGGACGGCATCGGTCACCTGCGCGATCGGCGTGGCCGACCAGATGCGCAGGCGTTCGCCGTGGATCTCCGCTTCGGCCACCGGCCACGGATCGAACGCGCGCACCTTGCGCGCGAGCGCCGCGGCCGCTTCGTTCCAGTCGAGGCGCGCTTCGGCCTTGTCGAGCTTGTGCGCATACGTGACGCCGTCCGCCGCCTGCGGCGTCGCGACCAGCATGTCACCGCCCAAAACCTGCGCGAGGCCTTCGGCCAGCGCCTGCGCGCCGAGTTCGGCCAGGCGATCGTGCAGGCGCCCGCCGGTGTCGTCCGCCGCGATCGGCGTGCGTTTTTCGAGCAGCACGGGGCCGGTGTCGAGACCGGCTTCCATCTGCATCAGGTCGACGCCGGTCTCGCCGTCGCCGGCAAGAATCGCGCGCTGGATCGGCGCCGCGCCGCGCCAGCGCGGCAGCAGCGAGGCATGCACGTTCCAGCAGCCCAGGCGCGGTAGCGCCAGCACGGCTTTGGGCAGGATCAGCCCGTAGGCGACGACGACGAGCAGGTCCGGCGCGTACTCGCGAAGGCGCGCGCGCACGCTCTCGTCGCGCAAGGTCTCCGGCTGTTCGACCGCGATGCCGGCGGCCACGGCCGCCTGCTTGACGGGACTGGCAGCGAGCTTGCGCCCGCGTCCGGCGGGGCGGTCGGGCTGCGTGTAGGCGGCCACGACCTGCGCGCCGCTGGCGAGGCACGCGTGCAGCGAAGGCACGGCGAATTCGGGCGTGCCGGCAAATACCAGGCGCAACGGTCGGGTCATCGGACAGTGGGGGCGGATGAAAGGGTGCGCGATTGTAGGCCGGGCGCGCGTCCCGATCGGCCGGTTCCTGCGGTTTGCCGCCGACCGCCCTGCGTCAGGCGCTCTGGCGCCGCTTCTTTTCCATGCGCTTGAGCAGCATCGAGCGCTTCAGCGGCGACAGGTAGTCGACGAACAGCTTGCCCACGAGGTGGTCCATCTCGTGTTGGATGCACACCGCGAGCGGGCCCTCGACGTCGAGCACGAACTCCTTGCCGTCGACGTCCTGCGCGGCCACCTTGATGCGCAGCGCGCGATCGACGTCGGCATAGATGCCCGGAAACGACAGGCAGCCTTCCTGGTAGACCTGCTCGCCGTCCTTTTCGAGGATGCGCGGGTTGATCAGGACGAGCGGCTGGTCGCCCTCCTCGGACATGTCGGCGACCAGCAGTTGCTTGTGCACGTCGACCTGGGTCGCGGCCAGGCCGACGCCGGGCGCGGCGTACATGGTTTCGAACATGTCGGCGACCAATTGCTTGAGGCCGTTGTCGAAAATTGTTACCGGCTGCGCCTTCGTGCGCAGGCGCGGATCGGGAAATTCGAGGATGCTGAGCTTGGACATGGCGGCCAGATGCGGGCGCTGCAGGCGCCTCGCAAGGTGTTGTCGGGGCACCGATTCTACCCGTCCGCGGCCCGAATCGTGGCAGCGGCGGCGCGTGACCGCTTCATTGCCGTTTTGCGATGGCCGTCGTTTTCCATGGTTAAGCTTTCGTATACACTCGCCAAGCCATTGGGGGATCAGGGATTTGGCCGTCATGCTTAAAAAACTACTTGCGGTTTCGGCCGGGCTGCTCTTCACGCTGACGGTTTATGCTGCGACCGTCGATTGGGCCGACCACCATCCGGACCGCTACGTCGTCAAGAAAGGCGACACGTTGTGGGGCATTTCGGCGCGCTTCCTGCGCAAGCCCTGGCTCTGGCCGGAGATCTGGCAGGACAACCCCCAGGTCAAGAATCCGCACCTGATCTATCCGGGCGACGAACTCGTCCTCAGCGGCGGCCGTCTGGGCCACGGCAGGGGCTCGATCGAGCCGCATGCGCGCGTGACCTCGCTGGACGACGCCATTCCGCCGATCCCGCTGTCGGCGCTGAAGCAGTGGCTGAAGAACGTGCGCATCGTCGGCGAGGACGATTACAAGAACGCCCCACACGTGGTCGGCATCGAAGAGAACCAGCTGCGCGGCACCGCCGGCCAGCTCATCTACATTCGCGGCCTCAATGCGCAGCCCGGCCAGAAGCTCGCGCTGGTGCGTCCGATGGGCCGCTACTACGACATGCCGCCGATCAAGGACGGCGCCGTGCGCGAAGTGTTCCGCCAGGAACCGGATGCGCGCGACGGCCGCCCGGCGATGCTCTGGCGCCATGGCCCGAACGAATTCACGCTGGCCGGCGACGTGCATTTCCTCGGCTACGAGATGCTCAATTTCGGCACCGTCGAAGTCACCCGCAGCGGAGACGTTTCGTCGGCCCTGGTGACGTATTCGGACTTCGAGATCCGCCCCGGCGACTACGTGCTGCCGATCGAGGACCAGCCGTACGACTTCCAGTACGTGCCGCATTCGCCGAACCGCGCTCCGGACAACATGCGCGTGGCCGCGTTCACCGACGCGCTCGACGCGGTCGGCAAGAACCAGGTCGTCGCCTTGACCCGCGGTTCCGAGGACGGCATCGACAACGGCATGACCTTCAGCATCTACCACCCGGGCGAAGAGGTCGTCGACGAGACCGACTACACCGAAGGCAGTGCGCGCAAGTTCTTCCACCCGCACGATGCGCGCGTCAACCTGCCACCGGAATTCATCGGTCACGTGATGATCTTCCGCACGTTCAATCGCGTCAGCTACGGCCTGGTGATGGATTCGGTCAAGCCGGTGCACCTCGGCGATTTCCTGCACGATCCGAACAAGACGCCGTAAGCGTTCGCGAACGTCAATTTCCTACGCGGCGCGATGGCAACATCGCGCCGCGTGCGTTTTTGTGCCTGGCTAGACTGGCCCGATGGATGTCGACGCCGATCGCGCGGAACTCGAAGCCTGGCTGATCCTGCTGCGCACGCCGGGGACCGGTCCCGCCGCGCTGCGCGAGATGCTCGCCCGGCACGGGCGCGCGCAAGCCGCGCTCGCCGCAGCACGGCACGGCGACCTCGGGCGCGCGGACAACGACGCCGCACGCGCCTGGCTGCGCGCGCCGGACTTCGCCCTGGTCCAGACGGACTTCGCCTGGCTGGCACGGCCGGACCACGCGCTCGTCACGTTCGCCGACGCCGACTTCCCGCCGCTGCTGCAGGAGATTCCAGCGCCGCCCGCCGCTCTCTTCGTCGCCGGCGATGCCGGCGCGCTGTGGCGGCCGCAGGTCGCCGTCGTCGGCAGCCGCCACGCGAGCCAGAGCGGCATCGCGAACGCGCAGGCGTTCACGCGCGCGCTGGTGGCGGCCGGCTTCGCGATCACCAGCGGCCTTGCCGAAGGCATCGACGGCGCCGCGCATGCCGCCGCACTCGATGCCGGCGGCTGCACCCTCGCCGTGCTCGGCACCGGGCCGGACCGGATCTATCCGTCCCGCCACGGCGAACTGGCCGCGCGCGTGCGCGGCGGCGGCGCACTGGTCAGCGAATTCCCGCCCGGCACGCCCGGCCATCCGACGCATTTTCCGCGCCGCAATCGCATCATCGCCGGACTCGGCGTCGCCACCCTGGTCATCGAAGCGGGCCTGCGCTCGGGCTCGCTGATCACCGCACGCAACGCGGCCGACAGCGGCCGCGAGGTGTTCGCGCTGCCCGGTTCGATCCACAACCCGCTCGCGCGCGGCTGCCACCAGCTGATCCGCCAGGGCGCCCGGCTCGTCGAAAGCGCCGACGAGATCGTCGCGGAGCTGGCGCCGCAGGCGCTGGCGCTGTGCGGACAGCTACGCGAACGGCTGCCGGCGCCGGCCGCAGCCGACGCCGCGCGCGCGCTCGACCCGGACTACGCGGCGCTGTTTGCCGCGCTCGGCCACGATGCCCTCGGCCTCGACCAGCTGGCGCATCGCACCTCGCTGCCGGTCGCCACGTTGTCATCGATGCTGCTGATGCTCGAACTCGAAGGTGAGATCGTCGCAACAGGCGGCGCCTACGCACGACGCGTATGATGCCGCGCGCCCTCGGCCGGAAAGAACGAATAGTGAATAAATACAGAATGTTATGCGATCGTGAACACGGCTCGGAAAGCGTGCTCCGTGGCACATGGCGGTGCGAGCGTCGCTTGACAGCGCTGCTCGCGCTGTGTTTCCACTGAATAAGGAAACACGCTCCAGTCACCTCTCAATCGAATCCACGGAACGTCTGCGCCGCAGCAGCGGCACGCATCCGTCGGCAGGGAAAGCACATGGCAAAGAACCTACTGATCGTCGAATCGCCGGCAAAGGCGAAGACGATCAACAAATACCTCGGCAAGGACTTCCATGTACTGGCGTCCTACGGCCACGTGCGCGACCTCGTGCCGAAGGAAGGCGCGGTCGCAACCGACAACAACTTCGCGATGAACTACGAGGTCATCGAGCGCAACGAGAAGCACGTCGACGCGATCGCCAAGGCCGCCGGCAAGGCCGACTCGCTCTATCTGGCGACCGACTTGGACCGCGAAGGCGAGGCGATCTCCTGGCACATCGCCGAGATCCTGCGCGAGCGCGGCCTGCTCGAAGGTAGGGCGGTGCATCGGGTGGTGTTCTCCGAGATCACGCCGCGCGCGATCAAGGAAGCGGTCGCCAGCCCCCGCAAGCTGTCGATGGACCTGGTCAATGCGCAGCAGGCGCGCCGCGCCCTGGACTACCTGGTCGGCTTCAACCTGTCGCCGGTGCTGTGGCGCAAGGTGCAGCGCGGCCTTTCGGCCGGCCGCGTGCAGTCGCCGGCCTTGCGCATGATCGTCGAGCGCGAGGAGGAGATCGAAGCCTTCAAGGCGCGCGAATACTGGTCGATCGACGCCGATTGCGCGCATCCGGACCAGCCCTTCAAAGCGCGCCTCCTGAAGCTGCGCGGCAAGAAGTTCGAGCAGTTCGACCTGACCAACGAGACCGATGCGCACGCCGCACGCGAAGCGCTCGTGCGTTCCGCCCAGGGCCGCCTCGTCGTCGCCAACATCGAATCGAAGGAACGCAAGCGCCGGCCGTCGCCGCCGTTCACGACCTCGACGCTGCAGCAGGAAGCGGCGCGCAAGCTCGGCTTCACGACCAGCCGCACGATGCGCCTCGCGCAGCAGCTGTACGAAGGCGTCGCGCTCGGCGACGAAGGCGTCGTCGGCCTGATCACCTACATGCGTACCGATGCCGTTTCGCTGTCGGCCGATGCGATCACGGAGCTGCGCGAAGTGATCGGCCGCGACTTCGGCGCGCGTGCGCTGCCGGAACAGCCGCATTTCTATCGCAACAAGTCGAAGAACGCGCAGGAAGCCCACGAGGCGATCCGCCCGACGTCCGCGCAGCATCGGCCCAAGGATGTCGCCGCGTATCTCAGCGACGAGCAGCGCAAGCTGTACGAGCTGATCTGGAAGCGTGCACTGGCCAGCCAGATGCAGCACGCGACCTTGAACACCGTCAGCGTCGATCTCGATGCCGGCGGCGATTCGATGTTCCGCGCCAGCGGCACGACCGTCGTCGACCCCGGCTTCCTGGCCGTCTACGAGGAAGGCCGCGACCAGAAGAACGCCGAGGACGAGGATGAAGGCCGCAAGCTGCCCGCGATGAAGATCGGCGAAGCGGTGCCGCTCGCCGCGATCAACGCCGACCAGCACTTCACCGAACCGCCGCCGCGCTATTCCGAGGCTTCGCTGGTGAAGACGCTGGAGGAGTACGGCATCGGGCGCCCGTCGACCTACGCCAGCATCATCCAGGTGCTGCTCAATCGCGAATACGTGATCCTCGACAGCCGCCGCTTCAAGCCGACCGACGTCGGCCGCGCGGTGGCGAAGTTCCTGTCGGGGCATTTTACGCAATACGTCGACTACGACTTCACCGCCAAGCTCGAAGACGAACTCGACGCGGTCAGCCGCGGCGAGGAGGACTGGGTACCGCTGCTGGAGAAATTCTGGAAGCCCTTCAAGGCGCAGGTCGACGACAAGAACGAAACGGTCGACCGCTCCGAGGCGACCGGCGCGCGCGAACTCGGGCTCGATCCGAAGAGCGGCAAGCCGGTGCAGGTGCGGCTCGGACGCTATGGACCGTTCGCGCAGATCGGCACCAAGGAAGACGAGGACAAGCCGAAGTTCGCTTCGCTGCGCACCGGCCAGAGCATGCACACGATCACGCTGGAGGATGCGCTCGAGCTGTTCAAGCTGCCGCGCATGCTCGGCCACAGCGAGGCGGGCGAGGAAGTGACCGTCGGCGTCGGCCGTTTCGGTCCCTTCGTGAAGCAGGGCGCGACCTATGCCTCGCTGCAGCCGACCGACGATCCGTACACGATCGAGCTGCCGCGCGCGCTCGAACTCGTCCGCGCCAAGGCCGAGGCCGCCGCCAATCGCATCATCAAGGACTTCGGCAACGGCATCCAGGTGCTGAATGGCCGCTACGGGCCGTACATCACCGACGGCGAGAAGAACGCGCGCATTCCGAAGGAAAAGGAGCCGTCCGAGCTGACCGAAGCCGAATGCGTCGAGCTGCTCGCGGCGGCGCCGAACCGGCCCAAACGCGGCGGCGGCCGTTTCGGCAAGGGCGCCAAGGGCGGCAAGGCAGCGAAGACGGCCAAGGCCGATGCGCCCGCGGAAGCGGCGCCGAAGAAGGCGGCCGCCAAGAAAGCGCCTGCGAAGAAGACGGCAGCCAAGAAGACGGCCGCGAAGAAAGCCGTGAAGAAGGCCGCTGCGAAGAAGACTTCCACCGCCTGATGCGCTGAAGAGGGCGACGCGCGGATGCGCCGATCGCGGCCGGATGTCGCCGACATTCGCCGCGATGGGGGCCACGCCGAGCCGCTGCCGCGTGGACTGCCAACGATGCCGACCGATGCTTCCCTGACTGCCGCTGTCGACGCCCTGCGCGCCGGCGGCGTCGTCGCGTATCCGACCGAGGCCGTCTTCGGCCTCGGTTGCGACCCGCACGACGAGGGCGCCTTCCGACGGCTGTTCGCCCTGAAGCAGCGTCCGCCGACGCAAGGCGTGCTGCTGATCGCGGCCACGTTCGCGCAGGTCGAGCCGTTCATCGATCTCGCCGCGACGCCGGCGCAAGCCCTCGACCTTGCGCGCGCAAGTTGGCCTGGCCCGCATACCTGGATCTTCCCGCGCGCTACCGCCACGCCGCTATGGATTGCCGGAGGCCATGCGGGCATCGCCTTGCGCGTCACTGCGCACCCGACCGCCGCCGCGCTGTGCCGCGCATTCGGCGGTGCCCTGGTGTCGACCAGCGCGAACCGGCACGGCGCTCCTCCGGCGCTCAGCGTCGACGACGTGCGCCGCGCTTTCGGCGGCGAACTCGACGCGATCCTGAACGGAATGGTCGGGGGACTTGAGCGGCCGACGCCAATCCGCGACGCTATCAGCGGGGCAATTGTTCGCAATTGAGTGCGGGGGTTTATGGCGGCTGTCGTGGAAAGCGCGGCGCACGGTGCGCGTGCGCTGCCAATGGTGCAAGCGAGCGCGGGACGCGCCGTGGCTTGGCATGCCGGCCGTCGCATCGGCGTCGATGAATTCCTCGCCGACGTGGCGACCGTGGCGGCGACCCTGCCGTTCGCGCGCGAGGCGATCAACCTGTGCGAGGACCGCTACGCGTTCCTGGTGGCATTTTGCGCGGTCATCAGCCGCGGCCAGACCAACCTGCTGCCGCCTTCGCGCGCCGCGCAGGCGATCGAGGAAGCCTTGAAGGCGAACAGCGGCAGCTACGCGCTCAGCGATCTCGAGCTGACGCCGGCGCCGGGGCGCTGGCTGCGGCTGCCGCCGCTCGGTCGCGGCGGCGGTGGCGGCGCAGTACCACAGATCGCCGGCAACCACATCGCCGCGATCGGCTTCACCTCCGGCAGCACCGGCCAGCCCAAACCCAATCCGAAAACCTGGACCGCCTTCAACGCGAGCAACGCGCGCAACGCCGATGCGCTGGCGCTCACGCTGGGGTTGTCCGCGGGCGAAACGGCCCATGTCGTGGCCACTGTGCCGCCGCAGCACATGTACGGCATCGAGCTGTCGATCCTGCTGCCGCTGCTCGGGCCTTTCGCCGTGCACGGCGGACGGCCGCTGTTTCCGGCCGATGTGGCCGCGGCGCTCGCAGAAGTGCCGGAACCCCGCGTGCTGGTGACGACGCCGGTCCACCTGCGTGCCCTGCTGCGCGATCCGGCGCCGCTGCCGAAACTCGGCGCGATCACATCGGCCACCGCACCGTTGCCGCAGGAACTCGCGGCCGAGGCCGAAGCACGCTATGGCGCGCCGGTGCTCGAAATGTTCGGCTCGACCGAAACCTGCGTGATCGCGCAGCGCCGTACCGCGCAGGACGCCGACTGGCACCTGTATCCCGACATCCGTCTGCGCCCGCAGCCGGACGGCACCCTGGTCGACGCGCCCTACTTCAGCGAGGCGGTCACGCTGCAGGACGTCGTCGAACTGCTGCCTGGGCAGCGCTTTCGCCTGTGCGGGCGGCATGCGGACCTGGTCGAGATCGCCGGCAAGCGAGCGTCGCTGGCCGACCTGACGCGCCGCCTGCTCGCGCTTCCCGGCGTGCTCGATGCCGCGGTCGTGCAGCTCGACGAACCCGACGGCATGGACGTGCGGCGCATTGCCGCACTGGTCGTCGCGCCGGAGCGCTCGGAGGCGGAGTTGCTGCACGGGCTGCGGGCGGCGATCGATCCCGCCTTTTTGCCGCGCCCGTTGCGAAAAGTGGCTGCGCTGCCGCGCAACGAGACCGGCAAGCTGCCGCGCGCGGCGCTGCTGAAGGCATTGAAGGGATGAATCTGGCCAATCGCCTCGCCGCGTTCGGCAGTGCACGCATGTAGGCCATTCGTCATGCCTCTTCAGGCTGATGAATAGTGGATAAATGCAGCCTGCAACAGTCTGGAAACTTTTCCCCTCTGTGCCCATCTATTGTTCCGGGTGCACGCAACGGCACCCTGGTTCACTCACCTCCCTGAGTGCAACCCGCGAAGGCCGGTCCCTCCCCAGACCGGTTTTCCCGCCCCGAGGGCTCCCCCTGGCCCTCGGGGCATTTTATTTTCAGGCCCCCGAAATCTCGAACGACGCGAGCGAGCGCACACGCCATTGAGGTGGCGCTCCTGCGCGCTGCTTCAATGCGCTTCGTCCCAGTTCGCGCCGACGCCGACATCGACCACCAGCGGCACCGCCAATTGCGCGGCCGCGGCCATGCGTTCGCGCACGCCGGCGACGATCGCGTCGACGCGGTCGGCGCGGACTTCGAAAACGAGTTCGTCGTGCACCTGCATCAGCATGCGCGCCGAGTCCGCCTGATCGAGCAGCCAGGCGTCGACACCGAGCATCGCGCGCTTGATGATGTCGGCCGCGGTGCCCTGCATCGGCGCGTTGATCGCCGCGCGCTCGGCACCGGCGCGCTGCGCCTGGTTGCGCGAATTGATGTAGTCCAGGTGCAGCCGGCGGCCGAACAAGGTTTCGACATAGCCGTCGCGGCGCGCTTTCTCGCGCGTCTCCTCCATGAAGGTCTGCACGCCGGGATAGCGCGTGAAGTAGCGCGCCATGTAGTCCTGCGCCTCGCCGCGCGGCACGCCGAGCTGGCGCGCGAGCCCGAACGCGCTCATGCCGTACATCAGGCCGAAGTTGATCGCCTTGGCGGCGCGGCGCTGATTGGCGTCGACCTGGTCCTGCGGCAGGCCGAACACTTCGGCCGCTGTCGCGCGGTGCACGTCCTGGCCGCCGTGGAACGCGGCGAGCAGACCGGCGTCGCCCGACAGGTGCGCCATGATGCGCAGCTCGATCTGCGAATAGTCCGCCGCGACGATACGCCAGCCTTCCGGCGCGACGAATGCCTGGCGGATGCGTCGGCCGTCTTCGGTGCGGATCGGAATGTTCTGCAGGTTCGGATCCGACGACGACAGGCGCCCGGTCGCCGCGATCGCCTGGCCGTAGCTGGTGTGCACGCGGCCGGTGCGCGGATTGACGATCTCGGCGAGCTTCTCGGTGTAGGTGCTGCGCAGTTTGGCGAGGCCGCGATAGTCGAGGATCAGGCGCGGCAGCTCGTGCTGGTCGGCGATCGCCTCGAGCGCCTCTTCGTTCGTCGACGGCTGGCCGCCGGGCGTCTTCACCAACACCGGCAGCTTGAATTCGTCGAACAGCAGCGCCTGCAGCTGCTTGGGCGAATCGAGGCTGAAATTGCGGCCGGCGATCACGAACGCGCGCTCGGTCAGCTCGTGCATGCGTCGCGCCAGTTCATGGCTCTGCTTCTTCAACGCGACCGTATCGATCAGCACGCCGCGCTGCTCCATGCGTGCCAGCACCGGAATCAGCGGCACTTCGATGTCCCGATAGACCGACTCCAGCGAGGGCACTTGCGCGAGCTGCGGCGACAGCGCGCGATGCAGGCGCAGCGTGATGTCGGCATCCTCGGCGGCGTAGCGGCACGCGGTGTCGAGGTCGACCTGCGAGAAGGAGATCTGCTTGGCGCCCTTGCCGGCGACGTCTTCGTAGTGGATCGTCTCGTAGCCGAGCTGGCGCTTGGCCAGCGAATCCATGTCGTGCCGCGTCGCGGTCGAGTTCAGCACGTAGGATTCGAGCATCGTGTCCTGCGCGATGCCGCGCACGTCGACGCCGTGGTTCGACAGCACGTTGATGTCGTACTTGGCATGCTGGCCGAGCTTGCGCCGCGCCGGATCTTCGAGCACGGGCTTGAGCGCCGCGAGCACCGCGTCGCGAGGGAGCTGGGCCGGCGCGCCCGCGTAGTCGTGGCCGACCGGGATATAAGCGGCCGATTTCGGTTCCACCGCGAACGACAGGCCGACGATCTCGGCGCGCATCGGATCGAGCGACGTCGTTTCGGTGTCGAACGCGATCAGGTCGGCCGTGCGCAGCCTGGCCAGCCAGGCATCGAGCTGTTCGGGCGTGGTCACCAGCTCATAGCTGCCCGGCCCCGACAGCGCCGCGTCCAGCATCGGCCCTGCCGGCTCGTCATTCCCGCGCACGCGGGAATCCATTTCGCTTGGCGCACCTTCGACGGACTCTTGCGTGCGCGGCAACGACGTCGCCGAATCGGCGGCGGCCTCGAGATCCTTCAGCGCCGCATTGAACTCGTAGCGCTTGTACAAGCCGCGCAAAGCCTCGACGTTGCGATTGAGCAGGTGCAGCTCGCTCGGCGCGCGGTCCAGCTCGACGTCGGTGCGTATCGTGGCGAGCTGGCGCGACAGCGGCAGCTGCGGCAGCGCCTTGCGCAGGTTCTCGCCGATCTTGCCGCCGACCTTGTCCGCGTTCGCGATCACGCCGTCGAGGGTGCCGTACTCGGCCAGCCATTTCGCGGCGGTCTTCGGTCCGCACTTCTCGACGCCGGGAATGTTGTCCACGCTGTCGCCCATCAGCGCGAGGTAGTCGACGATCTGGTCCGGCCGCACGCCGAACTTTTCGACGATACTCGCTTCGTCGAGCGTGGTGTTCGTCATCGTGTTGACCAGGCGGATGCCGGGCACGACGAGCTGGGCGAAATCCTTGTCGCCGGTCGATACCGTCACGTCGATGCCGGCCGCGACCGCGCGCGTGGCGAGCGTGCCGATGACGTCGTCGGCCTCGACGCCGTCGACGCGCAGGATCGGAAAGCCGAGCGCTCCGACGATCTCCAGCATCGGCTCGACCTGCGCGCGCAGGTCGTCGGGCATCGGCGCGCGGTTCGCCTTGTATTGCGCGTAGAGGTCGTCGCGGAACGTCGGTCCCGGCGCGTCCTGCACGAATGCCGCGTAGTCGGGCTTTTCCTTCAAGGTCGCGCGCAGCATGTTGACGACGCCGAACAGCGCGCCCGTCGGTTCGCCGGCCGAATTGGTCAGCGGCGGCAGCGCGTGGAACGCGCGGTACAAATACGATGAACCGTCGATAAGGACGAGACGAGGGCGCGACATCGAAGGCTTGCCGTGGAGCGAAAGGGATCGCAGCTTGGCAAGCAGGCGGGGCGTTTGCAACGCACCTGCACGCCGCCTCGTCTTTGCGAACGGCGTCCAACGAAAAATGCCGCACGTCTGCTAGGCTGGTTGCACGTCAAGGAGCCGCTGTCATGAATCCGATCGTCCGCCCGCTGCTCGTCACCTTGAGTTTGTTCCTCGCCGCGTCGGCCGCGCTCGCCGCCGATCAGAAGCCGCCGAAATCGAACGCACCGCCGCCGCCCGGCATCAACGATCCGGGCGTCAGCGCGACCACGCCGGCGCAGCAGAACCAGGACGCCGCGAATGCCGCGCCGACCGCCGACCAGGATCCGCTGGCGCCGCTGCCCAAACCCGATTCGCGCCTGGTGCGCGACCGCGCCTCGCGCGACGCCGACGCCAACACCGCGCGCATGGCGTCCAGCGAAGTGACCCGGCGCAAGCAAGGCGACGACACGGTCGAGGAATACCGCGACAAGGGCCACGTGTGGATGATCAAGATCTCGCAGCCGAACGGTCCGACGCAGACCTTCATGGATCGCGACGGCAGCGGCCGCCTGCTCAGCGACCCGAACCAGGGTCCGGTGTCACCGGTGTACTACACGCTTTATGAATGGAAATAGAGACACGTCGCGAGCGGCGGCCCGCTGCACGCGCTGCGGAGCCGCCCCGGTCGATCGCGCTCACTCGACGCCGGCGCTGATCGAAGTCCTGCTCGCCCTGGGAGGCGAGTCGACACGCGAGAATTGCGCCGATTGCGCCGGCGGCATGGAATTGATGGCATGGGCGCTGCTCGCGGGCGGCGCCGCCATCGCGATCGTGCTGGCGATCATCGCGCTGTAGGCGTTCTCTTCAGCCGGCGCCCTGCGCCAGCCAGTCGCGCGGCTGCAGATACGCGTTCAGACGCGCCTCCGCGCTGCCGGCCTCCGGCGCGTAGGCGTATTCGAAACGCACCCGCGGCGGCAGGCTCATCAGGATCGACTCGGTGCGTCCGCCCGACTGCAGGCCGAACAGCGTGCCGCGGTCGTAGACCAGGTTGAACTCGACGTAACGGCCGCGCCGGTACAGCTGGAATTCGCGCTCGCGCTCGCCGAACGGCGTGTGCTTGCGGCGCTCGACGATGGGAATGTAGGCATCGAGCAGGCCATTGCCGACCGCCTGCTGGAACGCGAAGCAGCGTTCGAAGTCCCAGGCGTTCAAATCGTCGAAGAACAGCCCGCCGACGCCGCGCGTCTCGGCCCGGTGCTTGAGGGTGAAATACTCGTCGCACCATTGCTTGTAGCGCGGATAGACCTCGCCGCCGAATGGTGCGCACAGGTCGTGCGCGACCCCGTGCCAATGACGGATGTCCTCGTCGAACGGGTAGAACGGCGTCAGGTCGAAGCCGCCGCCGAACCACCACACCGGCGCCATGCCGGCGGCGCGCGCCTCGAAGTAGCGCACGTTCATGTGCGTGGTCGGCACGTAGGGGTTTTGCGGATGGACGACGACCGAGACGCCGAGCGCCGTCCAGCTGCGTCCCGCCAGCTCCGGGCGCAGCGCGCTGGCGGCCGGCGGCAGGCGCTCGCCGGAAACGCGCGAGTAACCGACGCCGGCCTGCTCGAAGACCGCGCCGCCCTTGAGCACGCGCGAACGGCCACCGCCGCCCTCGCTGCGCTGCCACAGGTCCTCGGTGAAACGCGCGGCGCCGTCGCTGGCTTCGAACGCGGCGCAAAGGCGATCCTGCAGCCCGGTCAGGAATGCTTCGACCGCGGCCAGGCGCTCGTCGACGCTCCCCGCGTGCGGCTCGGATGAGAGGGGTTCGGATGACGGATCGTTCATGCGGGAATCCTAGCAGTCCCTGCCGCCGGGCCGGCTGCGGCCGATGTGCGCAGCGCCGCTTCGCGAATCAGGGTGGCGTGTCATAATTCTCAGCCCTCTGTTTCTCCCGCCGACGCGTGCCCAGCCGGATCGCACCTCTCGCCATCAGCGCCTACACTGCGACGTCCGCGCTCGGACGCGGCCGAGCCGCGCATGCCGAAGCGTTGCGCCTGAGCCGAGGCGGCCTGCGCCCCAACGATTTCACCGACACGCCGCTGGCCTGCGCGATCGGCCGCGTCGACGGCATCGAACGGGAGCCGCTGCCGGTCGAGTTCGCCGCGCACGACTGCCGCAACAACCGCCTGGCCTGGGCCGGCCTGGCTGGCGACGGATTCCTAGACGCCGCGCGTGCCTGTGTCGCACGCCACGGCGCCGATCGCGTAGCGTTGCTGGTCGCCACCTCGACCGCCAGCATCGAGGCGACCGAAAGCGCCTACCGCGAGCTCGAGGACGGCCGCTTTCCGGCGCGCCTGCGCATCCCTGCCCTGCATACGCCGCATTCGCTCGGCGTTTTCCTCGAAGCGGTGCTCGGCACGCGCGGCCCGTGCCTGACCCTCGCCACGGCGTGCTCGTCGAGCGCGAAAATCTTCGCCCAGGCCGAGCGCCTGCTGCGGCTTGGCGTGGCCGACGCCGCGGTGCTGGCCGGCGTCGACAGCCTCTGCGGCAGCGTCCTGTTCGGCTTCAATGCGCTCGGGCTGGTGGCGCCGGAACCGTGCCGCCCGTTCGACGCCGCGCGCTGCGGCATTTCGATCGGCGAAGCGGCCGGCTTCGCCCTGCTCGAACGCGACGGTGCCGCCGACGCGCCGCGCCTGCTCGGCTACGGTGAATCGTCGGACGCGTATCACATGTCGACGCCGCATCCGGAAGGCGCCGGCGCGCGCCTGGCGCTGGCCGACGCGCTGGCGCGCGCGGGCCTTTCGGCCGACGCGGTCGACTACATCAACCTGCACGGCACCGCGACGGTCAAGAACGACGAGGTCGAGGCGGCCGTGGTGGCGGACCTGTTCGGCGCCTCCACGCGGGCCAGCTCGACCAAGGGCCATACCGGCCACACGCTGGGAGCGGCCGGCATTCTCGAAACAGCCATCACGCTGCTCGCGATGGAGAGCGACCTGGTGCCCGCCACGCTCAACGGCAGCGCGCCCGATCCGCTGTGCGGACCGCAGTTCGCGTTCGCCAACGAGTCGCGCGCGATCCGCGTCGCGCTGAGCAATTCGTTCGGCTTCGGCGGCAACAACTGCACGCTGGCGTTCGGCCGCGGCACGGTTCATTGAACATGGAAGGCCTGATCGCTTACATCGACGGTATCGGATGGTGGTCGCCCGGCGTGCCGGACTGGACGCAGGCCGCGTACCTGCTGCGCGGCGAGGAGATCGCCGCACCCGACGCGTCGGCGAAGCCGGCGGCCAACGTGCTGCCGGCGACTGAGCGACGGCGCGCGCCGGAATCGGTGCGCCTGGCTTGCGAGGTCGCCGAACAGGCGTGCGCGATGGGCGCGCGCGATCCTTCTGCGCTGCCGTGCGTGTTCGCCTCGGCGCACGGCGATTGCGCGACGACCGATGCGCTCTGCGCGACACTGGCGGCGGCGCCGCTGGAAACCTCGCCGACGCGCTTCCACAACTCCGTGCACAACGCCCCCGCCGGTTATTGGACGATCGCCGCGCAGTGCCGCGCGCCGTCCGGCGCGATCGCGGCGGGCGCCGGCACCTTCGCGGCGGGCCTGTTCGAGGCGGCCGTGGAAGCGCATGCCGACGCCACGCCGGTGCTGTTCGCCGCCTACGACGTCGCCGCAGCCGGCGCGCTGACCGACGTCGTCGGCAGCCGCGCGCCGTTCGCGGCTGCGCTGCTCGTCAGCGCGTCGCGCGGACCGCACACCTGCGCCAGCCTGCATCTTCGCCATGAGTCGGAAGCGACCGCACCCACGGCGGCGCCGACGCGCCTGGCGGCATTGGCTGCGACGAACCTGATCGCGGCGGCGCTGCCGCTGTTCGCCGCGCTCGCGAACGGCGAGGAAACGACGATCCGCCTGCGCAACGGCGCGCAGACGATGCTGGCGATCGAGGTGCGCTCGTGAGCGCCGTCGATCCCGGCCGCATCGCGGTCGTGATCCCGGCGCTCAACGAAGAGCGGGCGATCCGTGGCGTCGTCGAAGCCGTGCTCGCGATCTGCCCGAACGTGATCCTGATCGACGACGGCTCGACCGACGCGACGCTCGAACGCGTCGCCGACTTGCCGATCACGCTGATCCGCCACGCCACTCCGCTCGGCAAAGGCCAGGGCTTGCGCGACGGCTTTCGCAAGGCGCGCGAACTCGGCTTCGACGCCGTCGTCGCGATGGACGGCGACGGCCAGCACCTGGCTGCCGACATCCCGCGCCTGCTCGCCGCCGCCCGGCGCTATCCGGAGCACATCGTGATCGGCGCGCGCGTTCGCAACCGCGAGAACCAGCCGGCGGCGCGCCGGCGTGCGAACGATTTCGCCGACTGGGGCATTTCCTGGGGCTGCGGACTGCCGGTCGCCGATACGCAGAGCGGCCAGCGCTACTACCCGCTCGGCGCGCTCGAACTGGTCGACCTGGCCGCCGACGACTTCGTGTTCGAGGCGGCGCTGCTGATCGCCGCGGCACGCGAGAAGAACGTCGGCATCGTTTCGGTGCCGATCGAGTCGCGCTACCAGGGCGAGTTCCGCGCGAGCCACTTCCGCCCGGTGCGCGACGTCACGCGCATCACGCTGTACACGGTCGGCCGCGTGATCCACTACGGCGACGTCGTGCGCAGCTACCGGCGATCGCATTCGACACCTGCACTGGTTTACGATCCGCCGTCCAACGAGTGAGAACGGCATGGCGCAGGCGCCTCATCTGCTGCTTCAGCTGGCCCTGATCCTCCTCGTCGCACGCGCGCTCGCGCTGCTGCTCGGCCGTTTCGGCCAGCCGCCGGTGATCGGCGAAATGGTCGCCGGATTCGTGCTCGGACCGATCGTGTTCGGGGCCTGCGCGCCCGACCTGCACGCATGGCTGTTCCCGCGCGGCCAGCTCGGCGCGCTCGAAGGCCTCAGCCAGGTCGGCCTGGTCCTTTTCATGTTCATCGTCGGCGCCGAGCTGCGCGCGCCCGCCGGCACGCGCGAGCGTCTCGTCGGCGCGAGCTGGGTCGGCGTGCTCGGCGTCGTGCTGCCGATGGCGCTCGGCCTGGGCCTCGCTCCGCTGCTGCACGCGCAGTTCGCGCCGGCCGGCGTCGCGTTCTGGCCGTTTGCGCTGTTCATCGCGGTATCGCTGGCGATCACCGCGTTTCCAGTGATGGCGCGCATTCTGAAGGACCAGGGCCTGACGCGCAGTCCGGTCGGCCAGCTCGCCCTGGCCGCCGCCGCGGTGGCCGACGTGCTCGCCTGGATCCTGCTCGCACTCGTGGTTGCGCTGATCGGCACCCACTCGGCGTGGAGCGGTTTCGCACGCAGCGTGATCGGCCTGCTCGCGATCGCGGCCTTCGGCTTCGGCGTGCTGCGTCCGCTGATCGCGCGCGCCCTCGCGCGCCACGCGGCGGACGGCCGCCCTGGCGGCGCGGTGCTGAGCCTGCTGCTGATCGGCGCCTGCGCGATGGGTGCGGCGACCGAGTGGCTGGGACTGCACGCGCTGTTCGGCGCGTTCCTGTTCGGTGCCTGCCTGCCGCGCGACGACCGCCTGCTGGACAGTCTCATCGAGCGCATCGAGCACACCGCGGTACTGTTGCTGATGCCGGTGTTCTTCGCCCTGGCGGGGCTCAATACGACAACCGACGCCTTCACCGGCGCCGCCCTGACCGCGTTGCTGCTGGTGCTCGCCGCGGCGATCGTCGGCAAGCTGCTCGGCGCCGGCGCCGGCGCGCGCATCGCGGGCATGAGCTGGCGCGATGCGTTCGCCGTCGGCTCGCTGATGAACGCGCGCGGGCTGATGGAGCTGATCGTGATCAAGATCGGCCTCGATGCCGGGGTGATCGGCAACGAGATATTCACCATGCTCATGGTGATGGCCATCGCGACCACCCTGATGACGACACCGGTCCTGCAGCGATGCCTCGATCGGCCGGCCGCGGCGCCGCATCCGGCCTTGCCCAAACACGGCGTTTGACCCGCGCAGGCACGCGCGCGCGCGCTGCGGCACAATGCATGCGGCGGCCGGCGAGGCGGAGATGCACAGTGCTCGGCATGATGTGGCGATCCTCGGCGGCGGCCTTGCCGGCCTGACGCTCGCGTTGCAGTTGCGCAAGCGCTTCGCGGACCTGTCGATCCGCGTGATCGAGCGTCGTGCGCATCCGGTCCCGCCCGGTGCGCACAAGGTCGGCGAATCGACCGTGGAGATCGGCGCGCACTATTTCGCCGACACGCTGGGTCTGCGCGAGCACCTGGAAACCTGCCACATCCGCAAGTTCGGGTTCCGCTTCTTCTTCTCCGACGGCCGCGACGACCTTCAGAACCTGACCGAACTCGGCGTCAGCAAAGTGCTGCCGACGCCGACCTACCAGATCGACCGCGGCATCTTCGAGAATTTCCTCGGCGCGCAAGCGCGCCGGTGCGGAATCGAGTTCGTCGATGGTGCGACTGTGCGCGGCATCGATCTCGATGCCGGCGGCGGCGATCATGGCGTGCGCTACGACGCGGGCGGCAGCGAGCAGACGCTGCGTGCGCGCTGGGTGATCGACGCGAGCGGCCGCGCCGGCCTGATCAAGCGCAAGCTCGGCCTCGAACAGGCCAACGGCCACGAGGCGAACGCCGTCTGGTTCCGCATCGACGATCGCCTCGAAATCGACGGCTGGTGCAGCGATCGCGACTGGCAGTCGCGCTGCACGCCGGCCGAGCGCTGGCGTTCGACCAATCATCTGGTCGGGCCCGGCTACTGGGTATGGCTGATTCCGCTCGGCAGCGGCGCGCACTCGGTCGGCATCGTGGCCGATGCCGCGATGCATCCGCTGGAACGCATGAATACGCTCGACAAGGCGCTGGCCTGGCTTGCGCAACACCAGCCGGCGGTCGCGCGCGAATGCGGCGCCCGGCGCGACAAGGTCATGGATTTCCTGTTCCTGCGCGGCTACTCGCACAGCTGCAAGCAGGTCTTCTCGGGGGACCGCTGGGCGCTGACCGGCGATGCCGGCGTGTTCCTCGACCCGTTCTATTCCCCCGGCAGCGACTTCATCGCGATCGGCAACACCTACATCTGCGAACTGGTCGCGCTCGACCGCGCGGGCAAGCCGCTCGGTCCGTACGCGCACCTCTACCAGCAGCTGTTCATGAGCTTCTACCAGAACACGCTGAGCCTCTACGAAGGCCAGTACCCACTGTTCGGCGATGCGGAGGTGATGCCGATCAAGGTGATCTGGGACTACACGTACTACTGGGGCGTACTGGCGCAGCTCGTGTTCCAGAACCGTCTCGCCGATATCGGCCTGCTCGGCGAGCTGCGCGTCGAGTTCGATCAGGCGCAGGGACTGAACCGCCGCATGCAGGCGTTCTTCCGCCAGTGGCACGCGCACAGCCGCGGCCGCAACGCGGCGCAGCTGCTCGACCAGAGCCATCTCGACTGGTTCGTCGCGATGAACCGCACGCTGCACGACACGCTGTCGCGCGAGCAGCTCGTCGCGCGCTTGCGCGAGCACGTCGCGCTGATGGACCGGCTCGCCGCGACGATCGTCGCGCGTGCCCGCGACGCATGTCCGGATCTCGACGTCGGCGACTACGAGCATGCGGCGCACGCGGACGCGCCGAGCCTGTTCGCGCGCGCCGCCTAGGCGCGTGCGCCGTTCACCCCATGCCGCCGTTGACGCCGATGACCTGGCCGTTGACGTAGGCCGCCCCGTCCGAGCACAGGAAGCGCACCAGCGCGGCGACCTCCTCCGGCGTGCCGGCTCGGCCGGCCGGCACGATCGCCTTGATCTGCGCGGCATCGAAGCTGCCGTCGGTCATGCGTCCGGCGATCACCCCGGGCGCAACGACGTTGACCGTGATCCCGCGCGAGGCCATTTCGCGCGCGAGCGACTTCGAGGCGCCGTGCAGCGCGGACTTCGCGGCCGCGTAGTTGACCTGGCCACGATTGCCGAGCACCGCCGCGACCGACGACACGCTGACGATGCGACCCCAGCGCGTGCGCGCCATCGGCAACAGCAGCGGCTGGGTCGCGTGGAAGAAGCCGTGCAGCGAGACATCGATGACGCGATGCCATTGTTCTTCGCGCATGCCGGCCAGCGGCGCGTCGTCGTGGATGCCGGCATTGTGGACGAGCACCTGGATCGGTCCCGCTTCGAGCACGCCGTCGAGCGCCGCGCGCGTCGCCGCGGCGTCGGTCAGATCGAACGCGATCGCGTGCGCACGGCCGCCGCCGTCGCGGATCGCGCCGACGACCGCCTGTGCACGCTCGATGCCGGCATTCGCGTGCACGAGCACGTCGCAGCCGTCGGCCGCGAGCGCTCGCGCGATCGCGCTGCCGATGTCGCCGCTGCCGCCGGTGATGAGGGCTCGTATTGCTGTCGCCATGCTGTTCCGTCGCCGTATCGTTTGGACGCGTATCGGACTGCATGCGGGGCGATCGATCAAGTGCGGCCGCCGCACGAGGATCTGCTGCGTCGACGAAGACCGTGGCACGCCTGACAACCCATGGCGGGCGGAGCGATCATGGGCGCCCCGCGAAGCGCCCCGCCGGATCGACGATGCCACAACACCTCACCTGCCTCGCCCTCGTGGTGCCCGACTACGACGAAGCGATCGCCTACTACACGGGCACGCTCGGTTTCGACCTGATCGAAGACACGCCGCGCGGAAACGACAAGCGCTGGGTGCTGGTCGCGCCCCCGGGCGCGCGCGAGACGCGCCTGCTGCTGGCCAAGGCCGCCTCGCCGGAACAGCACGCGCGCATCGGCGACCAGACCGGCGGGCGCGTGTTCCTGTTCTTGGAGACCGACGACTTCTGGCGCGACCATCGCAGGCTGCTGGAACGCGGCGTCGAGTTCCTCGAAGCACCGCGCGTCGAAGACTACGGCACCGTCGCCGTGTTTCGTGACCGCTACGGCAATCGCTGGGACCTGCTGCAATGTGCCGCGTAGAGAATCAGAAACGCAGCCCGAGCGCGACGCGCGTCTGCTGCACGTGCGTGAAGTTCACGGCGCGCTCGCGCGCGAGCTTGCAGAAGACCTGGCGGTAGTCGTATTCGAGCGCGAGGCCGTAGCCGTGCACCATCGCACGATCGTCGGCGAGGCCGTGCTTGTAGTTCGCGTCGACGGTCAGGCGCGACAGCTCGCTCAAGTGATATTTCAGCAAGGCATGGGTGACTCGCTGCTGCGTGTGCAGGCGGTCGTCGCGCACTTGGTAGAGCGACATCTCGCCGTGCGGCAGCAGCACGTTCGAGCCGAAGCCGAGCGTGATCGCGTCGTTCGGATCGAAGTTGAGGTTGTAGTACGGCTTCAAGTTCGTCCGGCCGAAGCCGACGATCGCGTAGGTGTCGCCACCGACGTTCGCCTGCGCCGAGCCGCCGAGGAAGCCGCGCGTCGCGGCCTGTGCCGACAGCGAAAGATTGACCCAGCCGAAGTCCGGATCGTATTCGTAGCCGGCACGCGTCTGGCGGAAATGCTGTTGGTCCTGGTACTGGCCGAGCCAGACCTTCTGGTCGCCGACGTCGGCGCGCAGGTTCACGTCCCAGGCGTCGTTGCCGTCGGAGTTGTCGTACCAGGCCGGAGTCAGCTTGAACTTGGCACCACCTTCGGCCGCGTCGCCGTCGTCGGCGTGGGCATGCATGCAGGACAGCGTCGCGCAGGCGAGCAGGCAGGCAAGCGAGAAGCGGGAGGCAGGGGCCTTCATCGCGCTATCGTAAACCGCTTCGGGTTCCTGTTTCGCTCCTCCGTGATTTTCGGCCACCCGCGCGAATCGCCGGCACCACGGCGGAAAGCGTGTCAGTCGAAGATCGACGGCCTTGCGGCGCGAGCGCCTCCAGACGATCGACAGCGATCCGGGAGGCACCGGCTTCTTCTCGGTGAATGGCGTTTTTTGTCCGCTTCGGGTCCGTCGATTGCCTTTCTGCCCGATGGAAGAACGCCGAACATGGCGTACCATCCCTCGTAGCGGAGCAGCACCATGACCACCCAGGACACCGCCCTTGCCGTCATCGACGTACAGGAATCGTTTCGCCAGCGCGACTACTGGAGCGATGCCGACGCGCCGGCGTTTTTCGACCGTTTGCAGGCTCTGGTCGACGGCGCCCGCGCGCAGCGCCTGCCGATCGTGCAGATCTTCCACGTCGAGGACAGCGGCGCGTTCTCGCTCGCCAGCGGCCACGTGAAGACGCTGGCGCCGCTGTCGATCGCGGCCGACGCCGTCTTCCACAAGCATCGCCACAGCGCGCTCGTCGGCAGCGAGCTGCCGGTCTGGCTGACCGAGCGCGGCATCCGGCGGCTGATCGTGTCCGGCATCCGCACCGAGCAATGCTGCGAGACGACGACGCGGCACGCCTCCGACAGCGGTTTCGACGTCGATTTCGTCAGCGAAGCGACGCTGACGTTCGCGATGACCGGCCGCGACGGCCGCCGCTGGAACGCCGCCGAGATCAAAGCGCGCACCGAGCTCGTGCTGGCCGATCGTTTCGCGCGCATCGCCTCGGTCGAACAGGCGCTGGCCGGCGCGCCGGAGCGGCGTGCCGCGTGAAGGACGGTGCGCCGCAGGCGGCAGCTCCCGTGCGGATCGTTCCTGTGTGGATCGTGCTGCCGCCGCGCGCGCTGCTGCTCGACATCGCCGGTCCCCTGGAGGTGCTGCGGCGCGCGAACGTCGAACAGGCGGCGGTGCGATTCGAAGTCCGTCACTTCGCGGCGCGCACGCGCGTCATGAGTTCGATCGGACTTGCGCTCGAAGGTGCCGAGCCATTGCCGGATGCGTTGCCGGACGATGCGCTGCTGGTGCTGACCGGAAGCGTCGATGCGGTCGCGTTCGGCGAGGATCCCAGCGACGGCGAAGTCGCGCGCGACGAGCGCACGATCGTCGCCTGGCTGAAGCGCCACGTGCGCGAGCACCATCGCCTCGTCTCGATCTGCTCCGGCGCGCTGCTCGCCGCGCGCGCCGGCCTGCTCGACGGCCATGCCTGCACCACGCATCACACCGTGTGCGGCGAACTCGCGCGGCTGGCACCGCTGGCCGATGTGCTCGACAACCGCCTCTACGTCGAGGACGGCAATCGCTGCAGCAGCGCCGGCGTGACCGCCGGCACCGACCTGATGCTGCACCTGGTCGCCGGGCTCACCAGCGGCGCGGTGGCACTGGCCATCGCGCGCCACCTGGTGATCTACCTGCGCCGCGGCGGCGCCGACCCGCAGCTGTCGCCGTGGCTGGAAGGCCGCAACCACATCCATCCGGCCGTCCATCGCGCGCAGGATGCCGTGGCCGCGAATCCGGCACGCGCCTGGACGCTCGCCGCGCTCGCGCGCGTAGCCGGCGCCAGCCCGCGGCACTTGTCGCGCTTGTTCAACGAGCACGCGGGCATGAGCCTGCCCGACTACGTCAACCGCTTGCGCGTCTCGCTCGCGCGCGAGCTCCTCGGCCACACGCGCCTCGACATGGAGCGCGTGGCCGAACGCGCCGGCTTCGCGTCGGCGCGCCAGCTGCGCCGAGCCTGGCGCCGTTCGTTTGCGACGCCGCCGCAGCAGGCGCGCGGTGTCGATGCGCGTGCGTGAGGAGGCCGACATGTCGCCGCCCTGCAGCGAAAAGCGCGTGCTGTTCGATTTCGCGATCACGTTCCTCAACGGCGGCGGCCTGCAGGGCCAGCGTTTCCGCCTCGATATCGACGGCGACTCGATCGACGACGCAGCCTTGGCCGACGCTCTCGTGCGCGACCTGCGCCTGCTGATGGTCGAAAGTGTGGTCGTGTTCAATAAGACGATCGTCGAGGAGCCGCACAAGCGCAGCGCGCTATAGAAAATGCACGTCGGTGGTAGGCTGCCCGCCATGGCTGCACGCGACCGTTCGCGCTTTTCGCGCGACGCCATGCCACCTCTGCCAGGCATCGCTGCACGCACGACCGATCCCCGACAACGGAGCCGGACCATGGCCAAGAAAACCGTCGCCGACCTGCTCGCCGAAACGCTCGGCAGTGCCGGCGTCAAGCGCATCTGGGGCGTCACCGGCGACAGTCTCAATGGACTCAACGACAGCCTGCGGCGCTTGCGCACGATCGAGTGGATGCACGTGCGGCACGAGGAAGTCGCCGCCTTCGCCGCCGGCGCCGAAGCCGCGCTGACCGGCGAACTGGCCGTCTGCGCAGGCAGCTGCGGACCGGGCAACCTGCACCTGATCAACGGCTTGTTCGATTGCCATCGCAGCCACGTGCCGGTGCTCGCGATCGCGGCGCACATCCCCTCCTCCGAGATCGGCCTCGGCTATTTCCAGGAGACGCACCCGCAGGAACTGTTCAAGGAGTGCAGCCATTTCGTCGAACTGGTGACGAATCCGGCGCAGATGCCCGAGGTGCTGCATCGCGCGATGCGCGCGGCGATCGGCCGGCGCGGCGTGGCGGTGATCGTGATCCCGGGCGACGTGGCGCTGGCCGAAGCGCCGCCCGGCGCCACCGGCCGCTGGCCGGCGCTGTCGCTGCCGCGCGTCGTTCCGCCGACGGCGGACATCGACCGTCTCGCAACCCTGCTCGACGCGTCGAGTGCGGTGACCCTGCTCTGCGGCAGCGGCTGCGCGGGCGCGCACGACGAGGTGATCGCGCTGGCAGACTCGCTCGGTGCGCCGATCGTGCATGCGCTGCGCGGCAAGGAACACGTGGAATGGGACAACCCGTTCGATGTCGGCATGACCGGCTTCATCGGCTTTTCGTCCGGCTATCACGCGATGCGCAATTGCGACACGTTGCTGATGCTCGGCACCGACTTTCCGTACCGGCCGTTCTATCCAGCCGAGGCGAAGATCGCACAAGTCGACCGCGAGCCCGATGCGCTCGGACGTCGCGCGCCGATCGATCTCGGCGTGCTCGGCGGCGTCAAGGAAACGATCGAGGCCTTGCTGCCGCGGTTGCGCAAGAAGACCGATCGCGCCTTCCTCGATGCCGCGCGCCAGCACTATGCGAAGGCGCGCGAGGACCTCGACGACCTGGCCAAGCCGTCTGCGCCGGGCCGGCCGATCCATCCGCAATACCTGACGCGCCTGCTGAGCGAACTGGCGAGCGACGATGCGATCTTCAGCGCCGACGTCGGCACGCCGACGGTGTGGGCCGCGCGCTACCTCGCCATGAACGGCAAGCGCCGCCTGCTCGGCTCGTTCAACCACGGCTCGATGGCCAATGCGTTGCCGCAGGCGCTCGGCGCGCAGGCGGCGTTTCCGAACCGGCAGGTCATCTCGCTGTCCGGCGACGGCGGCTTCAGCATGCTGATGGGCGATTTCATCTCGCTCGCGCAGCTCGGGCTGCCGGTGAAAGTGATCGTCTACGACAACGGCTCGCTCGGCTTCGTCGCGATGGAGATGAAGGCCGGCGGTTTTCTCGACACCGGCACCGATCTCGCGAATCCCGACTTCGCCGCGATGGCGAACGCGATGGGCATCAAGGGCATCCGCGTGACCGATTCGGCGGCACTCGAAGGCGCCCTACGCGAAGCGCTCGCGCATCCGGGGCCAGTGCTGGTCGACGTCATCACGGCGAAGCAGGAACTGGTGCTGCCGCCGAAGATCCAGCTGGAGCAGGCCAAGGGTTTCAGCCTGTATATGCTGAAGGCGATCATGAACGGCCGCGGCGACGAAGTCGTCGAACTCGCGCAGACGAACTGGCGCCGCTGAAGCGCGTCGCCGCGATCGTCATCGGCCGTCATTCAGGGGGCCGGAAAAGCGCAGCCGTCGCCGGCTGCGCTCGATCGCGAAGACGAACCTCTCGCTACGGATTGGCGCTGCGGCGCCCGAACGAAACGCCGTAGGCCGCGTTGCGCGCAGCGATCAGCGGATCGTCCGACGGCGCGATGCCGTCGGTGAGGCGGCCCGGCAGGAACAGCAGCTTCTTCTGTTCGGCAAGGCTGTCGGCGACTGCCTTGGTGATCGTCAAGGTGCCCATGTCGACCGTCTTGCGGTCGTCCGGCCACGCCTGCGTCGCGTCCTTGGTCGAATCGCCGGGGGCGGCAAGCTGCGCCTTCACGTGGAAGACGACCGGGCCCTTGGCCAGTCGCTGCGGCAGGTCCTCGACGAGGTAGTTCGCCGACTTCTTCGCCGCCTCGTCGGCCTTGAGGTATTCGAGCTTGACCGGCTCGACGATGTAGCGAAACGCCTGCTGCTTGCCGTCCTTGTTCGTGAAGACGAAGGCATTGACGCCGTAGTAGTGCTCGGTGGCGAAACTCACCGGCGTGCCGAGCGTGGCGATCGCCTTGCCGACGCTCGGATGGCTCTGCAGGAACGCCTTCAGGTTGTCCGACGGCGCCGGGGTTTCCGCCGCAGCCACCTGCAGGTCGCGCATTTCTTCCGGCGTCGCCACCGGGAAGAACTTCAACGAGTTCACGACGATGTCGCTGTCGGCGCCGCCGGGCAGGTGGAACTTGACCGCCAGGCCATGCGGGCTCGCTTCGCCCGATCCGTCATGCACGTCGGGCAGGCCGCCGGCATCGGAGAAGCGCACGGTCACCGGAATCGTGCCGCCGGCGAAGATCGGCGAGCGGGTCAGCGCGGCGGCGTCCTTCGACGCGGTGAAGCTGCCTTCGGCGACGATGCCCTTGGCGTGATTGGCGCGGTAACCCGGGTGTACGCCGTAGTGCTTGTTGAACGCGTCGACGATCTGGGTGTTGACGTCGGCTGTGTCGGCGAGAGCGGCGGTGGGCGCCGTTGCCGCGAACGCGGCGATCAGCGCGGCAGCGAGAAGATGCTTGGACATGGCGGTACCTCGATCAGTGGAGTGGATCTTGCGGCGGCGACGCAAACGGAACAGCTCCGGACTCTAGAGGCGCGAAGCGTTCGCGGTATGACGGTCGCGGGTCGAATTCGGCGGTCAAGACCGGCCGCGACGCCAACCGATTGCACGGGCCCCGACGCAAGCCTACCCCGCGCGTCGGACATCGTCAGCGACTTATGCGCCGGAATGGAATTTTCCACCTTTTGCGGCCATCACGGCGGCGCGGCCGAGCGCCAGCAGGTCGCCGCGATGCAGGACACGGAAGGCGTACTGCCAGCTGCCGTCTCCGCCGAGCAGCCGCTCGGCATGGACGTCGAGCAGACCGGGCAGATCGTCGACGCGCGCAGCATGCAGTTCCACCGCGCGCAGCGAGACGAGGAATCCCGGCGCCGCGCGCTCGCCCGCGGCGCGCGCGACCAGCCCGCCATGCACGGCCATCGCCTGAGCGCCGTATTCGCACAAATGCACGGCGCGCAGCTGCCCGTCGCTGCGCAGCGGGTGATCGTGGCTTCGATGCGATCCGCTGCGCGCGTGGATGCACGTCTCGTCCCAGGCGGCGACTTCGTCGAGCAGGCTCATCGCGCCCTGATGCGGAATCAATCCGGCCCAGTCCGGCTTCGGCAGCGCCGTGGCGGATTTCGCGTCGCTCGACATGCACCTCTCCCTGGCGCGTAGGGCGCCTCGTCGCGGCGATTATGCGGCGGACGTAGGCGGGGCGCGCATCCGGGGCCGCCGCGTTCGCGAATACGGTTAACCTAGCCCGATGGCACTACTGTTCTATCGATTCGGCGCGTTCCGGCTGGATCCGCTCGCGCGCGAACTGCTCGAGGACGGCCGCCGCGTCGACCTGCCGCTCAGCACGATCGACTGCCTGATCTACCTGATCCGGCACCGCGATCGCCCGATCGGACGCGACGAGCTCGCGTCTGCCGTATGGGGCCGCGTCGACGTCAGCGAGGTCTCGCTGAGCCACGCCGTCATGCGCCTGCGCCGCCTGCTCGGCGACGACGGCAATGCGCAGCGCGCGATCCGGACGGTGCCGCGGCTGGGCTATCGCTGGGTCATGGAGGACACGCGCGAGGACCTGGTGGAGGTGCCGGCTGCCGAGGCAGTCGCGCCGGCAGCCGACGTCGCGCCGGCCGCGCACCCGGTCGCTGACGAGTCGATGCCGACACCCGCGCCGGCGGCGGCACTTTCGACGCAGTCGCGTCATCGCCGCTGGCTGTTGTGGCTGCCCGCCCTGGCGGTGCTGGCCTTCGCCGTGTTCTGGGCGATGCCGCGCAAGTCGCCCCCGTCGAATGTTCCGGCAACGCCGGCACCGAACTCCGCGCTGGTGCTGCCGGTCGCGATCCATGCCGGCGCCGAATCGGCCTGGCTGCGCCTCGGCCTGATGGACCTGATCGCCACCCAACTGCGCCGCGGCGACCTCGCCACGACACCGAGCGAAACCGTGGTGGCCCTGCTCAAAGCCCGCCATTTCAAGGACGAGGCCGACGCGCGGGCCGACCTTCCCGCGGCATGGCTGGTGCGTGCGCGCGCAACGCTCGCCAACGGCGCCTGGAGCGTGCAGCTGCAGGCGATCGGCCGCGAGCGCACGCTCGACATCGAGGCGCATGCCGACGACGCCTTGAAGGCTGCACGCAGCGCCGCCGACGAACTGCTGATCAAGCTCGGCCACACGCCGCCGAGCGACGACCTCGGCGACGCGGCGCTGTCGGAAGCGACGCTGCGCCAGCGCGTCAACGCGGCCCTGCTGACCGGCCAGCTCGACATCGCGCGGCGGCTGATCGAGCAGGCGCCACCGGCACTGCGGGCGAGCCCGGAAGTGGCGCTCAGCCAGGCGCGCATCGCGTTTTTCGCAGGCGACTACGAAGGCGCCGAGCGGCAGGCCGACAGCCTGCTCGGCCGCTTGCCGGCCGATGCGCCCGCCGGCCTGCGTGCGCGCGTGCTGAACGCACTGGGCTCGGCCGCGTTCCGCCAGGGCCGGCTCGATGCAGCCGAGCATGCGTTCGCTGCCACCCTCGGACTGCTGCACGACGGCGGTGAGCCGGGCGTGCTGGCGGACGCGCATCGCGGCAGCGGCAGCGTCGCCAGCGAGCGTGGCCAGCTGGAGCGCGCCGCCGAGGCGTACGGCCGCGCGCGCACGCTGTACGAGATCAGCAACGATCCGTTCGGCGTCGCCACGGTCGATCTGAACCTCGGCATCAATGCGATGCAGCGCGGCCAGCCCGCCGCCGCGCTGCCGGTGCTGGAGAGCGTGCGCACGCGCCTGCAGCGACTGGCCGCGACCGATGCCCTGGCGGCGACCGAGGTGGTGCTGGTCGAGACGCAGCTGGCGCTGCTCGACCACGCCGGCGCGCTGGCGACCAGCGAACGCTTCGTTTCGCCCGAGACCGACGCCGGCAGTCCGCGCCTGCGCTGGCAGTTCACCTTCGCGCGCGCCGCCGCGCTCAGCGGCGCGGGGCGCCTGGCCGAAGCCGATGCCCTGCTCGCCCTGCTGCGCGACAGCAGCGACCCATCCGCCGACGCGCTCGCACGCGGCCTGGCCGACGGCCTGGCGGCACAGATCGCGCTGATGCGCGGCGACACGGCCAAGGCTGCCGAACTCGCCGTCGCGGCGCAGACGCCGGCGCTGCACGAACGCAATCGCGAGCAATACGCGCAAGCGGCGCTGACCCATGTCCGTGCCTTGCAGCAGACCGGCCAGCTCGCCGCGGCGGCCGCCGAGATCGCGCGGCTGCGTGCCACGGACGCCGCCGCGCCGGAGCCGGCGACGACGATGCTGCTCGCCCTCGCCGATGCCGATCAGGCCGTCGCCGAAGCGCACCCGGAGGTCGCCTTGCGGCACTACGCCGACGCGATGGCCGCGGCGACCGCGCGCGCGATCCCCGAGGACATGGTTCGCGTCGGCCTGCCGTACGTGCGCGAACTGATCGCGCAGCACCGCATCGACGAAGCCGTGTCGGTCAACGGACGCATCGCGCCGTGGGCCGACCGCGACATGCGCGCCGCGTGGAGCGAAGCGCTGGTGTACAGCGCGCTCGGCCGCACCGCGGCCGCCACCGGCGCGCTCGAACGCGCGCGGCGCCTGGCCGGCGAACGCAGCATGAGCGACGTCGTCACCGCGGCGCGCTGAGCACGCGCGCGCCTGTCTGCGCAAGGAAACGCGGCCGAGAACGGCCTCGTACACCGCCGATACATGCTTTTTACATGCCCGCAGCGGCCGGTTCGCGGAACTTTCATGCACCGCGGGCACGCCGCTCCGCATCCGTCGAGACCCCAGATGACCGCACGCATCGCCCGATCGCCCCTGCCGCGCTTGCGGCCCGCCGCCCTTGCCGCGGCCCTTGCCGCTTGCGGTACCGCCGCCGCCGGCACGCCGCTCTACCACCTGACCGTGGTCACCGCGCCGGACGCCAGTTCGATCCAGGCGGTCGACATCAACGATGCCGGCCAGCTGGTCGGCGGCTACCTCGACGCCGATTTCAACGGCCGTGCCGCGTTCTGGGACACCGACGGCAGCGTGCATGCGCTCGGCCTGCCCGGCGCCGGTGACGGCTTCGCCTACGCCATCAACAACCACGGCCAGATCGTCGGCACGTTCATGGACTACGTGAATCCGGCCGTCGGCCTGCTCTGGGACGCGACGACGCCGGACCAGTCGACGAACCTCAGCAGCGATCCAAGCGTCAACGTGTCCCCGGAAGACATCAACGACGACGGCGTCGTGGTCGGCGGCTTCGGCCTGCCGGCACACAGCCGCGCGTTCGTCTGGACGCAGGCGACCGGCTTGGTCGACTACGGCGTCGAGGACGAGACCGTCGAGTTCGAGCAGGCGCGCTGGTCGGCGGTCAACGCCACCGGCAAGCTCGTCGGCGGCTGGAACGTGCACTCCTCCGACATCCACGCGACGGTCGGCGCGGTCGGCACCGCCGTCGTGCTGCCGATGAGCGACATGACCACGCAGTATCCGAGCAGCGCGGTCGGCGTGAACGCGGCCGGCATCGCCGTCGGCGTCGGCCTCGCCGAGTCGCATCCGGACCTCGTGCCGGTCGTGTTCGCCGAAGACGGCACCTTCAGCGAGATCCCCGGCGCGACGCTCGACCAGGTCAGCGGCTGCGCCGCGGCGATCAACGACAGCGGCGTCATCGTCGGCAGCGCCGGCATCGGCACGGCCAGCGGCTGCGCGCCCGGCATGCAGGCCTGGGTCTACCGCGACGGCACCGTCTACGACCTCTACGACGTCGTCGACGATCCCGGCATCTTCACGCGCTTCCAGATCGGCCAAGCGATCAACGCGTCCGGCGTGATCCTCGGCGCCGGCATCACCAGCGACGGCAGCACCGCGAGCTTCGTGCTGACGCCGATCGAGTCCGATGCGCTGTTCGCGGACGGTTTCGACGGTTGAGCTCTCACAAGCTTGCGACGCGAGCTTAGGATGCAAAGGGAAAGAGGCAAAAAATAGAGATTGAAACACGGAGCACACGGAGCGCACGGAAAAAACTCTTTCTTCGTGTTCTTCGTGGTTCAATCTTTCGACGCCGAAGATCCGGAGAAACCCTTCAACACGACGAAAGCGCAGAGTGAATCTTTCTCCGTGTGCTCCGTGTGCTCCGTGTTTCAGTCTCGATCTTTGCTTCTTTTCCGCGTCCTTCGCGATTCAATCTTTCGATCCCTGCGAACGCGCACGGCCACGCGCCATCAGGATCGACAGGCAGAAGTGGAAGCCGACGCCGAGCGCGACGGTGAGGCCGATCGCGCGCAGGACTGGCAGCGACGACAGCGCCTGCAGGCCGAATACGAGCAGGGCCGAGATCACGCAGACCAGCGTCGCGTGCAGCGTGCGGCGTGCTTCGGCCGCGTCGGCGACCGGTCGCTCGAAGAACAGCGCGTAGTGCAAGCCGAGCCCCGCGGCGAGCGTCAGCGCGACCAGGTGGAACAACGACAGCGAAATGCCCGAGGCGCGCTCGACGACCAGCACGAGCAAGGTCGCCAGCGACATCGGCGCGAGCACGTGCCACGCGCGGCGCACACTGCGCAAGGCGACGACCACCGTCACCGCGAGCAGCGCGAGCGCGAGACCGAGCGCGCGCAGGATGCGTTCGCGATAGGCGACGACCAGCGACTCCGAAGCGCCCTTGAGGTCGAGCAGCCTCGCCCGCCCCTGCGTCGATGCGGTGAACGCCGCGAGCGCGTCGGCATCGTGCACGCCCGACAACGTCGCCAGGCCGAGCCAGCCGTCTTCGCGATGCACCAGCATCGATCCCAGCCGCGCGCCGAGCGGCGACGCCGCGAAAGCTTCGGCGCTCAAGGCCGGCAATGTGCGCGCAGTCGCCACGTCATCGAGAAACGGCGCGAACAGATCGGCGCGAAACGGCAGGTCGCGGCTTGCATCGGCCAGCGCGACGGCTAGCGTGGCGCGGTCCGGCAGCTTCGCCTGGCGTGCCTGCTGCACCGCCAGGCTCGGCAGGTAGCGGCTCGGCAGTTCGACCGCGTCGAGCGCCCCGCTCTTGACCAAGGCGTCGACCGACGGCGTGATCGATTCGGACAGCGCAAGCACGCCGTCGGCATCCGGTGCCTGCAGCACGAGCAGGTAGCGCACGTCCGGCGCGCCGAGTTCGCCGCGCAGTTTCGCGTCGCGCAGCAGGAGATCCTGCGGCACCGGCGTCAGCGCGGCGAGGTCGTTCTGCCACAGCGGCCCCGGCGCGCGCCACAGCACGACGAGCGACACGACCAGCAGCAGCCACGGCAGCCAGCGCGGGCGCGGCACGCGATCGATGAAGCGCGTCGCGGCGTCGAGGCCGGGCGTTGCGGCCACGTCGCGAAACCGTGCGGGCAGCACGCGCGGCAGCAGATAGCGCGTGCTGAGCCCGGCGACGACGAGACCGGCAATCGTGAACACAGCCAGCTGCTGCAGGCCGCCGACGCCGGACGCGAAGAAGGCCAGGTACGCGATCGCGGCCGAAGCGATCGCCGTCGCGAGCAGCGGCCACAACGCGCGCACGCTGGCCAGCGCGTCCTCGCCCGCGCGGCGATGGCTGAGCAGACGGATCGGATACTCCTGCGCGACGCCGAGCAAGGTGAAGCCGAACGCGAGCGTGATGCCATGCGCCGATCCGAACGCGAGCGCCAGCGCGGCGATGCCCGCGAGCCCGCCGCTGACGACCGGCAAGCCGGCCAGCAGCAGCGACGGCACGCTGCGATAGGCCAGCAGCAGCAGCACGATGAAGCCGATCGTGCTGACGGCGCCGATGCGATCGGCCTCGCCGCGCGTCTTCGCGTTGATCAGCACGGTGAAATAGCCGGGGCCGCTCAGGGTCAACTTCGCTTCGGCGGACTTCGGCAGTCGATGAAACGCCGCTTCGAGCGCGTCGATCGCCTCGCCTTGCGCGGCCGGATCGAAGCCGGCGCCACGCGTTTCGGCGAGCAGCAACACCTCGCCGGCCGACGAGAACCAGACGCCGTCGCGCATCGCCGGCGGCTTCGGCGGCGACCAGCGCTCGGCCAACGCAAGCACTTCCAGCGTGGGATCGCGCGGCAACAGGGGCTTGAGCAGCGCGGCGGCCGGCGAGGCCATGTCTTCGACGCGCTGCTGCAATTGCTCGCCGAGGTAGGCCGCGTCGAGCGTATGCGCATCCAGGGTCGGCGAGAGCAGGTAGCGATAGGGCAACAGCTTCTCGTCGAGCGCTGCCGGATCGAATGCGCCGTTGACGATTTGTTCGAAGCGCGCGTCCTTGCGCAGCGCGTCGGCGAGGCCGCGGCTGAGTTCGGCCAGCGTCGCCTCCGATGCGCCATCGATCGCGAGCAGCAGCAGGCGCGAGCCGGGCCCTTCGCCGATCTGGTCCATCAGCAGTTTCTGGTCCGCCGTCTGCGGCGGCGGCATGAAGCTGCGCAGGTCGGTGCTGATGCGCAGGTGCTGGATCGCGAACAGGGCCAGCACGGCGAGCGCGAGCAGCCACACGATCAGTACGGCGAGGACCGCACGGCGCGTACGCACGGCTCAGCCCTTCCTGTCGAAAAACGGCGGGCGAAATCTCCGTTGCAGCGCTCGCGCGAGCACTACCCGTTCGATCGGCGACGGGTCGGCCGGCCGAATACGGGTCACTGCGCGGCCGCGCCGCGGCACAGCGCATCGATCTGCGCCGGCGACGGTCGCGTCGTCAGCTTGGCATCGGCCAGTGCATCGACCAGCAGGACGCCGAGATCGCCATCGGCCTCGTGCGTGCGGAAGCAGCGCGGCGCGTTTTTCGCACCATCGACTTCGATCGCGCTGATGCGGCGCACGAGGCGCTCGTCGCGCGGCTTCAGCTGCAGTTGCCAGTGGTCCTCGCTGCCGCTGGCCGACAGTTCGAAGTCGCGTTGCAGCGCCTGCGCGTCGCCGCCGAGCAGCGCCGAGAAGCCGCGCAGGAAGCCTTCGAGCTCCGGCGCCTGCGCCAGCGAAAACGTGCGCGGCGCGCGATCGCCGCGCTGCACGTTCGCGCTGCCGTCGGCGATCGTGGTCTGTTCCTTGTACGGCGCATCGACGCGCTTGCCGAGCTTGCCCGGGCCGAGATATTCGAGTTCGCCGCGCAGGATCAATGGGCGATCGAGCATTCCCGAAAAGCGCACCTCGGTGTACGCGGTGCGCGCCGGCACGTCGCGCTTGAGCGCGGCGACCAGCGCCGCGGCGTCCGGCTTGCCGGCGCCTGCCTCAGGCGGCGCTGCGCGGGACGGAGGCGTCGACCAGAGGACGAGCGCGCACAGCAGACTCGCCGTCGTCGAAGCCTTCGAGATTCCAGAAATCATGCCAGTTGAACCAGTTGTAGGGGTCTTGTCGCACGTAGTGCTCGAGGCGCGCCGCGTAGCGCTGCGCCACCGCGCGCAGCTCCGCCTTGCGTGCGCGCCGCGGCAGTTCGAGCTGGTCGGCGAACGCTTCGAAATACAGATCGTAGCGGTTGCCGCCGCGGTACATGCCCAGGCACAGCACGATCGGCACCTTCAGCAGCGAGCCGATCAGGAACGGCGCGACCGGGAATGCGGCCGGCGCGCCCATGAAGTCGACCACCACGGTCGCCTCGTGCGCGCGTGCGCGATCGGCCAGCAGCGTCGCCAGCGCGCCGGATTCCACCGCTTCGCCGAGCGCGAGCACGATCTCGGTGCTCGGCCGCGAGGCGTCGATGACGTTGCGCGCGATCTCGGGGTTGAGCGCATGCAGCAGCTCGGTCAGCGCGGGCGTCTTCTGCGTGTCGAGCACGACGCACACGCGCGGCGCGTCGGGCTCGTTCGCCAGCACGCGCAGCACCTCGAAGCTGCCGACGTGCGCGCCGAGCAGGAGCACGCCGCGCTCGGGCTTTATGCGCGAGGTGAGCTGGTCGAGCCCTTCGACCTTGACCTCGAACCCTTCGAAGCGATCGGCCAGCAGGAACACGCGATCGAGGATCGTGCCGGCGAATCGGTGGATGTGCCGCATGACCTGCCAGGCCGTGGCCGGCCGTCCGAACGCGCGCTGCAGGAACGCGTACGACACGCGCCGCTCGTAGGAACGGCGCAAATAGAAGTACAGCGTGATCGGGTACAGGATCGAGCGCGCGACGCTGCGGCCGAGATTGAGGCCGATCGTGCGGATCAGCCAGATCGCGAACCAGCCGCCGCCTTCGGGACGCTTGCTCCAATGTTCGCTCAACTCAGCTCTCCCTCGCCCGTGAGTATCGGCGTTCCTTCACGCTCGATTTGGAACCGCACGCGTGCACCGACGCGCGTCGCGACCAGATCGGCGTCCTGTTCCGGCAGCAGCGGCGCGGAGAACTTGACCACGCCGATGCGCGCGAAGCAACCGGCGCCGGCACCTTCGAGCGCAGAGGCGATCCGGTCGAGCAGAACGACCCCCGGCACGACCGGTTGTCCCGGAAAGTGGCCGGGCAAGCTCGGGTGCGCCGCATCGATGCGAATGCGCTGGCGGATTTCGGCGACGTCGGAGGCCATCGGTCAAGCCACGTCGGCCGCGACGCGGCGTATCAGCGCCGGCCAGCGGCGCGCCAGATCGGCGATGAACCGCGGCAGCGGCGCATGCGGAATGTGTCCGAGGTAGTGGCGCCGGAACGCGTACTCGACGACCAGGAAGCCGATCACCAGCGCGTAGCTGCCCAGATGCACGTACGCGCTCCAGCCCGGCCCGGCGAGCGCGAACGGAGGTTGCGCGCCGAAACCTGCGAGGAGGCCGTCGGGCACGCGGCAGGCGATCAGCACGAGCAACGCGGACGCCTGCACGCCGAACAGCAGCGCCCAGGCCCAGGTCAGGCAGCGCGCATAGCCGGCGACCCGCGGCAGCGCGAGCCGCTCGGGGCCTTCGATGACGTCGATGATCACGGCGATCAGCGCCACGCGCCCGGGCGCGAGCGTGCGTGCGAACAGGCCGCACAGCACGGCGTTGATCAGCACGGGCAGCAGGTCGAGCGCAAGACGGCCGTGGCCGCGCGCAGCGAGCGCGCTCGCTGCCGCGGCACCGAGCAGCCACAACGACCACGCCGCTACACTGCCCTTTCGCAGTCGCGGCGACAGCAGCAGGGTCACGAACGCCAGCGCGGCCAGCGCGTCGAGCCAGGTGTTGCCGGTCGCGAGCGCCGCGAGCAGCAGCAGCACGTAGGCGGCGACGGCCCAGGCCAGCGCGCGCGAACGCGGCGCGAGCGGCAACGGGGATGTGGGAGCGGAAGCGGGCACGGAGGGCGTAGTGCGAACACGGGCGGCCGAGAACGGCGCGAATGTAACATAGCGTTTTTGCGCGCGATTCAGACGGCGCGCTCCGACGGGGGCAATGCATGCAGCAGGCGATCATCGAGTGCGACGTGCTGGTGGTCGGCGGCGGTCCGGGCGGATCGACCGTCGCGACGCTGCTGCAGCGGCAAGGGCGGCGCGTGCTGCAGCTGGAAAAGGACCGCCACCCGCGCTTCCACATCGGCGAATCGCTGCTGCCGGCAAACCTGCCGATCTTCGACCAGCTCGGCGTGATGGAGAAGGTGCGCGCGCTCGGCGTGCTCAAGCTCGGCGCGGATTTTCCGTCGGACGAAGGCAACTACCAGACCTTCCATTTCCGCCAGGCGCTCGGCCATACGCCACCGCATGCATTCCAGGTCAAGCGCGAGGAATTCGACGCGATGCTGTTCGGGCACGCGCGCGAGAACGGCGTCGATGCGCGCGAGGGCGTCAAGGTCGAGCGAGTCGAGGTCGCCGGCGTCGGCCGCGTCGTCGCGCACGCCAAGGACGCGGACGGCCACGCGCTGACGATCCATGCGAAGTATCTGGTCGATGCGAGCGGGCGCGATACGTTGCTGGGCAACGCACTCAAGCTCAAGCGCAAGAACGACAAGCACCAGAGCGCGGCGATCTTCTCGCATTTTCGCGGCGTCGAGCGCCGTCCCGGCGACGACGCCGGCAACATCAGCATCTACAACTTCGCGCACGGCTGGTGCTGGTTCATCCCGCTGCAGGACGACGTGGTCAGCGTCGGCTGCGTCTGCTTCCCGGAGTACCTCAAGCAGCGCCGCGGCCGCAATGAGGAATTCCTGCTCGACACGCTGAAGCTGATGCCGTCGGCATGGTCGCGCATGGCCGGCGCGACGATGATTTCCGACGTGCGCGTGACCGGCAACTATTCCTACACATGCAAGGCGATGTCGGGACCGGGCTGGGTCATGGTCGGCGATGCGTACGCGTTCGTCGATCCGGTGTTCTCGTCGGGCGTGTACCTGGCGATGCACAGCGGCAAGCAGGCGGCCGCGATGGTCGGCGCGATCCTCGATTCGCCGGCCCGCGAGAGCGCGCTGCAACGCGCCTTCGCGGCGCGCATCCGCCGCGGCGTGCGCGTGTTCTCGTGGTTCATCTACCGCTTCAATTCACCGGTGATGCGCCATCTGTTCGCGCACCCGGGCAATCAGTGGCGCATCCAGGACGGCGTCATCTCGATGCTCGCGGGCGACGTATTCGACACCCCGGCGGTGATGCGCCGGCTGCATCTGTTCAAGTTCATCTACGCCACGCTCGGCGCGCTGAACCTGCGTCGCTACATCGCCGACCGCATCGAACGGCGCAAGCAGGCACGCATCGCGTTCAGCGGCGGCAATACGCCGGTCGATCCGGCGTGAAGCTGGGATTGGGGATTCGAGATTGGGAAGAGCCGGCGGCAACGAATCATTGCCGCCCAGGAGGACCCGCGCGCAGGCCTCTCCGAATCCCGAATCCCTAATCCCCAATCCCGGCTTTATGCTCTTCGATATGCGCCGACAGGGCGCGCAGGCTGCCGAAGATGCGCTTGTTGTCCGGGTTGTCCGAGCGCAGCTGGAAGCCGTAGCGCTTGGACACGGCGAGCGCGAGTTCGAGCGCATCGATCGAATCCAGGCCGAGGTCGCTGCCGAACAGCGCCGCGTCGGGATCGATGTCCTCGGGCTTGACCCAGTCGATATTGAGACTCTCGACGAGCAATTGCGCGAGTTCATGTTCCGCGGCGGTCTGCGGAGCGCTGGCTTTGGTATCCATCGAGGTCGTCGTGGCCATGGCGGGCGTGGAATGATCCGCCCAGTGTATCATCCGCGACCCGCTGCGCGTCCGCAGCCTGGTACAGCTGCGCTTCCTGAACACATGTCGATGCCGATGACCGAAACCGCCGCGTTGCAGACACCGCTGCGGATCGGCTACGAGCAGGCTTCGGCCGAGACGCTGCTCGCGCAGCCCGACGTGCTCGCGGTCATCGGTTTCGGCGCGGACGCCGCGTTGCCCGCCGATCCGCGCGCCTTGCGTGTCGGACTGGAACCTCTGCAGCCGGCCCCGTTCGAGGTCTGGCGCGGCCGCGCGCCGGTGCGCAGCGGCCGTGACGGCGATCTGCGTTGGAGCAGCGACGGCCACACGACGTTCTTCGCGATCGAGGTCGACGAGGCAGCGCACGGCGGCATCGTCGAGGCGGCCGCGCATGCGTACGAAGCGCTGACCGCGTTCGTCGAAGCAAGCACGACGCCGCATCTGCTGCGCCTGTGGAACTACCTGGACGCGATCAACCTCGGCGACGGCGACGACGAACGCTACCGGTTGTTCTGCGACGGCCGCGCGCGCGGCATCAATGCCGCGGCGCGATCGCGCTATCCGGCGGCGACGGCGATCGGCCGGCAGGACGGCGTGCGCGTCCTGCAGGTGTACGGCCTCGCCTCGACGCAGCCGGGACTGGCGGTGGAGAATCCGCGCCAGGTCAGCGCCTGGCGCTACCCGCGCCAGTACGGTCCGACCGCGCCGACGTTCACGCGCGGGTTGCTGACTGCGCACGCCGAACTGCTGATCTCGGGCACGGCTGCAGTGGTCGGCCATGCCTCCACGCACGAGGACGACCTCGATGCGCAACTCGGCGAGACGCTCGCCAATCTCGACAGCCTGCTCGACCAGGCCGCCACGGCGGCGCCGACGCGGCTCGGCGCGCGCAGCATCCTGAAAGCCTACCTGCGCGATCCGGCCGACGCCGACACCGTCAGCGCGATGCTGTACCGGCACGCGCCTGCGCTCGGCCACCTGCTGCTGCTCGCGGGCGACATCTGCCGCAGCGAACTGCTGGTCGAAATCGACGGGCTGCATCGCATCGGCGCGTAGCGTTCCTGCGCTTGCCCGAGGCGCGCGCAGTCGGTCTCTCGGCATCCTCCTTTCCGAGCGTCGCCTCAGGCGGCGTCACCTCGGCAGCGCGGCCGTTTGCGAGCCTCAACGCATGCAGGCGTCATTCCCGCGAAAGCGGGAATCCAACGTGCTGTTCAAGCCAATGAATTCCCGCTTTCGCGGGAATGACGGCCGAAGAGCGCCACCCTCTCCTACTTTGGTCGAATGGACTGCGCCCGACTCGTGCGCCGCATCGTCGACCGTTCGCCGCGCCCGGTCTCGCGCTGCCGCAAGCCTGTCCAGGTGCGCTATGCCACACTCGGCGCAGCGTGACGGGCGCGGGTGTTCCGCGCATGGAACAGTTGGAAAAAATCGTTGCGCTGCAACAATTTGCAATGCATTGATCCTTGTGAAGTTCTCCCGGGCGGTCTGATTTGGCACGGGCACTGCAGATATAACGTCGCGTCGCAGGACCGACCCGGCAACGGGGCCTACGTGGCGCCTGCGACAGAACCAGCCGTCGCACGAACGCTAACAACTGCAAGCAAGTCAGGAGGGAGCATCGATATGAGTAAATTTTCCGCAGGGTACCAGCCGCGGTTGTTCGCGCTGTGCGCCGGTCTCATGGCCGCACTCGGCGCCGGCACCGCGATGGCGAACGACGAAGTCATCAAGATGTCCCAGGACCCCAATGTCTGGGGCACTCCGGGCGGCGACTACGCGCTGACCCGTCACAGCAAGCTCGGCGACATCAACAAGAGCAACGCGAAAGACCTCGAGATGGTGTGGTCGATGTCGACCGGCGGTCCGCGCGGCCATGAAGGCCAGCCGCTCGTCGTCGGCAACATGATGTACTACGTCAGCGGCTATCCGAACTACGTGTGGGCGCTCGACCTCTCCGAGGGCGACACCTACAACGTGGTGTGGAAGTACTCGCCGAAGCAGGACGAACACTCCGTCGCCGTGGCTTGCTGCGACACCGTCAACCGCGGTGCCTCGTACGCCGACGGCAAGGTCGTGTTCAACACGCTCGACGGCCAGCTGATCGCGCTCGATGCCAAGACCGGCAAGGAAGTGTGGAAGGTCAAGCGCGCCGATCCGAAGAAGGGCGAAACCTCGACGCCGGCTCCGCTGATCGTCAAGGACGTCGTCATCACCGGCATGGGCGGCGACGAGTTCGGCGCACGCGGCCGCCTGCAGGCGTTCGCGCTGTCCGACGGCCACGAAGTGTGGACCTGCCACAGCACCGGTCCCGACAAGGACGTGTGCCTCGGCAAGGACTTCAACAAGAAGCATCCGGAGTACGGCCAGCTCGGCGATCTCGGCGTGAAGAGCTATCCGGGCGACGAATGGCAGCGCGGCGGCGGTGCACCGTGGGGCTGGATCAGCTACGACCCGAAGCTCGACCTCGTCTACTCCTCGACCGGCAACCCGGGCCTCTGGAGCCCGACCTACCGCTGCAAGTTCAAGACGCACGAGGAGTGCAACAAGGGCGAGCAGGACAACAAGTGGTCGATGACGATCTTCGCGCGCAAGCCGGAAACCGGCGAAGCGGTATGGGGTTACCAGATGACCCCGTTCGACCAGTGGGACTATGACGGCATCAACGAGTCGATTCTCGTCGAGATCGACGGCAAGCCGGTTCTCGTCCACTTCGACCGCAACGGCTTCGCGTATGTGCTCGACCGCCGCGACGGCACGATCATCCACGCGAACAAGTACGTGAACGTCGACTGGGCCGAGAAGATCGACCTCAAGACCGGTCGTCCGGTCAAGGTGAAGGAGCATTCGCCGTTCGACCTCAACAAGCCGGTCAAGGCTTCGCCGTCCGCGATGGGCGGCAAGGACCAGCAGCCGTGCGCGGTCGATCCGAAGGATCCGAAGATCTTCTTCTGCCCGACCAACAACTGGTACATGGAAGACGAGCCGAAGGAACGCGGCGCGATCATGACCGGCATCGTGTATGTGTTCGCGAATGTCGCCATGAAGCCCGAGAAGCCCGGCAACCTGGGCAACTTCAAGGCCTTCGACGTCACCACCGGCAAGACCAAGTGGGAGATCAACGAGAAGTTCCCGACCTGGGGCGGCGCGCTCGTCACCGACGGCGGCCTGGTGTTCTACGGCACGCTCGACGGCTGGTTCCGTGCGGTCGACAAGGACACCGGCAAGATCCTTTGGTCGAAGAAGCTCTCGTCCGGCATCATCGGCAACCCGATCACCTACAAGGCGGCGGGTCACCAGTACGTGTCGGTCTTCACCGGCATCGGCGGCTGGATCGGTCTGCCGATCTCGGCGGGTCTGGATCCGGCCGATCCGTTCGGTGCGCTGGGCGCGGTCGGCCTCGCCTACCAGAACGGCTTCGACAAGGTCCCGACGGGCGGTTCGCTGTTCACCTTCCGCGTCGACACCGGCGAAGCGGTGGGCAAGAAGGTAGCGAAGAACTGATCGTTCGATCGCAATGAATGCATCGGGGCCCGTTGCGGGCCCCGATGTCTTTTGCACGATTCGCGATAATCCCGCAGTGCCCGTTCATCCGCACAAAACCGTTTCGTTCGTGCTGCAGCCGCGCCGCGCGGATTTCACCGTGCGCAAAGCCGCGAATGCGCCGACATTCTTTTCGATGAAAGATTCTTCATTCCCTGCGCCGATCGCCGCGCATGAAATTCTCCCAATCCGTCCCGATCTTGCGTAATGTCGGACGCGACGGGCTAAGCTAATGTTGCATTCAGCCGAATGGTTCCACATTCGAAATTTCCCGCAGCCTGGAGTCGACGGGTGTCCGTGAAAAGCCTCTCCTTCTTCTGCGCGCTGGCCCTGCTGGGCACCTGCGCCAATGCGGTCGCCGACGATGCGCTGCCGCTGCGCGTCTGCGCCGATCCCGGCAACATGCCGCTGTCCAACAACAAGGGCGAAGGCTTCCAGAACAAGATTGCAGAGACGCTCGCCAAGGGCATGGGCATGACGCTGCAGTATTACTGGTACCCGTATTATGGCCGCGGCCTCGTGCGCAGCACGTTGAATGACGACAAATGCGACGTGCTGATGGATGTCCCGTCGGATTTTGAGATGGCTTTGACGACGAAGCCGTATTTCAAGTCGACCTTCGTATTGGCCTATCGGAACGACCGCAAATACAACATCAAATCGCTCGACGATCCGATTCTCAAGAACCTCAAGATCGGCGTGCTGCAAAGTTCGCCGGCGCGCGAGGCGCTGCGTACGCACGGCGTGTTCGAGAAGACCAGCGTGCAGTACGTGTTTTTCGACTCGACGTACCATCCCGAAGACCATCCCGGCAAACAGGTCGAGCAGGTCGTCGACGGTACGCTCGACGCGGCCGAGACCTGGGGTCCGGTCGGCGGCTACTACGCCGTGAAGGAAAAGGCGCCGCTGACGCTGCTGCCGCTCAATCGCATCGACGACGGCATTCCGCTCGAATTTTCCATGTCGCTCGGCGTGCGCCGCGCCGACAAGGAACTGAAGCAGCGCATCGACAAGGCGATGGAAGCGCACAAGGACGAGATCAAGGCGATCCTGGTCAGCTACGGCGTACCGCTCGTCGAGTGCAGCGACTGCGTGGTGTCCGGCGACCTGCCGGCGCACGGTCCCTATACCGCGCTCGAGAAAGCCAATATCGCCGCGCGCGGCGACCATCCGGAATCGTCGGCCTCCGAGCTTGCGGCGACGAAGTCGCGCCTGCAGAACGGTGGCGACGCGAGCAAGGAGCTCTCCGACGCGGTGGTCGGCAACGATCCCGATCGCGTGCGCTGGCTGCTCGATCACGGCGCCGATCCGAATGTCGTCGCCTCGCTCGACTACAACGCGCTGCAATGGGCGGTGCGCGAGGGGCACGTGAAGATCGCCGAGATCCTGCTCGACCACGGCGCGCACGTCGACGAGCACGACAAGGACGGCTGGTCGCCGCTGATGTTCGCGGTCTACCGCAACAATCCCGACATGATCCGCCTGCTGATCGCCAAGGGCGCCAAGAAGAACGCCTATGGCGGCGGCGGCTGGAATCCGCTCTCGGTCGCGATCACCTACGGCGATCTCGATGCGGTCAAGCAGCTCGTCGAGGCCGGCGTCGACGTCAACGTCTCCAACGAGGCCGGCTACACGCCGGTGATGTTCGCGACCGCGAAGAGTGCCGACGGCGTGCTCGACATGCTGATCAAGCGCGGCGCCGACGTCAAAGCGGCGAACAAGGCCGGCATCACGTCGCTGATGCTCGCCGCCGCGGAGAACAATGCGCAGGCCGCCAAGCTGCTGCTGGCCGCGGGCGCCGACCCGTCGGCGAAGGACAGCAAGGGCCAGACCGCGGTCGACATCGCGCGCGACAAGGGCAATGCACAGGTGCTGGCCCTGCTCGGCAAGGCCTCCTGACACCTCAAGCCCGTTTCCGCATGCCGTCCATCGAATTCCGCTCCACCGATCCTCATCGCACACCGCAGGGCACGCCTCGCGTGCCCTGCGCGCGTCCCTCTCTCGCCACTGAATGGAGAACCCCATGACCCCACGTATCCTGCTCTGCACCGCCTCGCTGGCGGTGGTCGTCGCCGCTGTCGCCGTGCCGAAGTTCCTCGACAACGCGCGCGCGCAGGGGGTGAAGGAACAGTGGCTCATCAGCTCGCCGCCGCCGGACGATGCCAATACCGATGCGAAGGCCAAGCCGGCCGCGGCACCGGCCGCTGCCGGCGCGAAAGGCGCAGCGCCTGCGGCCGGCGGCACCAACGAGCACGGCCTGACGATCGTCAAGAACCCCTACACCGACAAGGCCGACATCATCGCGCAGGGCAAGGAACTGTTCGTCTCCAAGGCCTGCAGCGGCTGCCACGGCGCCGGCGGCGGCGGCGGCATGTGCCCGCCGGTGATCAACGACACCTGGGTCTACGGCAGCGACGACACGACGCTGTTCAACCTCGTCAAGCTCGGCAGCACCGGGCTGCAGGCGAAGGGCTATACGCGCATCGGCCACGAGAACGTCGTCGGCGACATGCCGCCGTTCGCCGGCGTCGTCACCGACGACGAAGAGTGGAAGCTGATCGCCTACGTGCGTTCGAAGTACGCCGGCGACCCGTCGGAGCGGAACTGGTAAGCGGCGCACACTGTCGAAGCGCGCGCGGCAGCTTCGCCGCGCGCTTTCATTCCCGGAGTCCGCATGCCGACCGCCCGTCTTCCTCTTTCGCGCCCCGCTTTGCCGGCCGCCCTCGCCCTCGTTCTGACCGGCGCCGCTGCGCTCGCTGCGGCTGCGCCTGCCGCAGCGGCCGTGCTCGCCTATGTGCCGAACCAGAAGAGCGGCACGATCTCGGTCATCGACACCGCCGGCGACACCGTCGTGAAGACGCTGAGCGGGCAGAACTCGCTCGGCAAGCGCCTGCAGGCGATCGACACCAGCGCCGACGGCAAGACGATCTACGTCGTCGATGCCGAGCACAACAATCTCGTGGCGATCGACCCGGCGACCGATACGGTGACCCATACCGTCGCGATCGGTCCCGAAGCCGAAGGCGTGCGCATTTCGCCGGACGGCAAGATGCTCGCCGTCTGCGCCGAGGGACAGCACAAGGCGCTGCTGGTCGACACGGCCTCGTTCAAGCTCGAAGCGAGCATCGCGACCAAGGGCCGCAATCCGGAGCACTGCGAGTTCAGCCTCGACGGCAAGCTGCTGCTGACCAGCAACGAAGGGTCCAACGACATCGACGTGATCGATCTCGCCAAGCGCGCGTCGACCGGCACGATCCCGACCAGCGGCCACCCGCGCGGCGCCGCGTTCATCCCCGGCACGTCGCAGGTCTACATCGCGCAGGAAGCGGCCAATGCGGTCGACGTGGTCGACCTCGGCACGCGCAAGAAGATCGCCACCATCCCGACCGCGCTGCGCACCGCCGGCATCAGCATCAGCCACGACGGCAAGCGCATCTATGCCGCCAACGGCGGCGCCGGCAGCGTGTCGGTGATCGACGTGGCGACCAACAAGGTCGTCGGCGAGGTTCCGGTCGGCAAGCGCCCCTGGAACATGGCGCTGACGCCGGACGGCAAGAAGCTCTACGTCGCCAACGGCCGCTCCAACAGCGTCAGCGTGATCGATACGCAGGCGCTCAAGGTCGTCAAGGAAATCCCGGTCGGCGAACTGCCCTGGGGCGTCGCGATCCCGTGAGCCGGGCTGGCCCGTATGCCGTGCCCGAGCACTGTTCCGTCATGCGTCCGCGAATGCGCCGGGAGGTGTTCCATTTCCGGCTCAGCCGCGGCGCAGGAGCCTGAGCGGGACGTCCGGGAAGGGCGTTAACGCGAAGAAAAACCGTACCTTGCGAGCACCGCCTCGCGACCGCTGCCGTGGCATACACATTGCACCTCAAAGCGGCGTTGGCGTCATCGCCGAATTTTCCCCTGGAGATACGTAATGAAGACAAGAGCTGCAGTCGCCTGGGAGGCAGGCAAACCCCTTTCGATCGAGGAAGTCGATCTCGAAGGCCCGCGCGCCGGCGAGGTCCTCGTCAAGATCGTCGCCACCGGCGTCTGCCACACCGATGCGTTCACCCAGTCCGGCTCGGATCCCGAAGGCCTGTTCCCGGTCATCCTCGGCCACGAAGGCGGCGGCATCGTGCAGGAAGTCGGCCCCGGCGTGACCAGCGTCAAGCCCGGCGACCACGTGATTCCGCTCTACACGCCCGAATGCGGCGTGTGCTCGTTCTGCACGTCCGGCCGCACCAACCTGTGCCAGGCGATCCGCGTGACGCAGGGCAAGGGCCTGATGCCCGACGGCACCTCGCGCTTCTCGCTGAAGGGCAAGCAGATCCTGCACTACATGGGCTGCAGCACGTTCTCCGAGTACACCGTGCTGCCGGAGATCGCACTCGCCAAGATCAACCCAGCCGCGCCGCTCGACAAAGTCTGCCTGCTCGGCTGCGGCATCACGACCGGCATCGGCGCCGTGCTGAACACCGCGAAGGTGTGGCCGGGCGCGACCGTCGCGATCTTCGGTCTCGGCGGCATCGGCCTTGCCGCCGTGCAGGGCGCCGTGATGGCCAAGGCCTCGCGCATCATCGCGGTCGACCTCAACCCGAGCAAATGGGAGATGGCCAAGCAGCTCGGTGCGACCGATTTCGTCAATCCGGCCGACTACAAGGACACGCCGATCCAGCAGGTCATCATCGACCTCACCGACGGCGGCGTCGATTTCTCGTTCGAGTGCATCGGCAACGTCAAGGTCATGCGCTCGGCGCTGGAGTGCTGCCACAAGGGCTGGGGCGAGTCGGTCATCATCGGCGTCGCCGGTGCCGGCCAGGAAATCTCGACCCGTCCGTTCCAGCTGGTCACCGGCCGCGTCTGGCGCGGCTCGGCGTTCGGCGGCGTCAAGGGCCGTTCGCAGCTGCCCGGCTACGTCGATCGCTACATGGCCGGCGAGCTGAAGGTCGACGAGTTCGTCAGCGAAGTGCTGCCGCTCGACCAGATCAACCATGCCTTCGACCTGATGCACGAAGGCAAGGTGATCCGCTCGGTCATCAAGTACTGATCCGAATCCGCGGATCGCAAGGTTTCATCGTGAAGCAACCGCCGCAGCCAGCGGCGATATGTCAGTAACTCGGGAGGTAACACTCATGGCTGTTTCCATTCATCCGGCGGTCGACAATGGCGTCAAGAAAGGCGCCGGCGATAGCTTCGGCGGCGGTACGCTGACCTGCAAATGCACGTCCGATCCGGTCAAGGTGACTATCGGCGCGCAGACCGCGTTCAACCACGTCTGCGGCTGCACGCAGTGCTGGCGCCCGAAGGGCGTCACGTTCTCGCAGATCGCGGTGGTCTCGAAGGACAAGGTCAAGGTGACCGAGCACGCCGAAAAGCTCGCCGTCGTCGATCCGTCGAAGACGATCCTGCGCCATGCGTGCAAGGTGTGCGGAACGCACATGTACGGCCGCATCGAGAACACCAAGCATGCGTTCTACGGCCTCGACTTCGTGCATACCGAACTCTCCAACGAGTCCGGCTGGTCGGAGCCGCAGTTCGCGGCATTCGTGTCCTCGATCATCGAGGCGGGCTACAACCCGGCGGACATGGGTGCGGTGCGGGCGCGTCTGACCGAACTCGGCCTCGCGCCGTACGACTGCCTGTCTCCGCCGCTGATGGACGCGATCGCGACCAACACGGCGAAACTGTCCGGCGTCCTCAAGTCCTGAGCGCCCGTCGCTCGATCCGCAACGAACGGTCACGCGATCGGGGCAGGCTCTGTCCCCACGCGTGACCGCCCGGCACGCACCCGGGTCGTCGACCGACGGCCCGGCTGTCGAGGAAAACGATGAGCAGTCATCTGCCGTCTGCGGAAGGCACCCGGGGAATGCGCGTGGCGGTCATGGAGTCTCGACCTTTACGGATAGCCATCGCTGACGATCACGCGGTCGTGCGCAGCGGCTATCGGCGGCTGCTCGAACTCGACGAGGCGGTCGAGGTCGTCGCCGAATTCGCCGATGGCGAGAGCGCGTACCGCTGGCTCAGCGGACACGCCGCAGACATCCTGATCCTCGATCTTTCCATGCCGGGCCGCGGTGGCTTGGCCACGCTGCAGCGCCTGCGCCATCGCGTTCCGGAACTGCGCGTGCTCGTGTTCACGATGCACGACAGCCCCAGTCTCGCCGCTCAGGCTTTGCGCCTCGGAGCCAGCGGCTACATCACCAAGAGCAGTCCGCCCGAATCGCTGATCGAAGCGATCCGCACGATCCACGCCGGCGGTTGTCCGCTGTCGAACGAGGTCGCCGGCGCCTTGCAGGCGAATGCGGAAGAGGACCTGCTGCCGCACTGGCGCCTGTCGCCGCGCGAGTTCGATCTGTTCCTGCTGTTCGCCGAAGGTGCCAGCGTGGAGCAGGTCGCCGCCAGCCGCAGCCTCAGCATGAAGACCGCGGCCAACTACCAGACCACGATCCGGCACAAGACCGGCCTCGGCAACGCGCTGGAAATGTATCGCTACGCGCAGACGCACGGCCTCTTGCGCGTCAGCGCGCCGGCACGCCTGCAGTAGGCGCGGCGAAGCGCGCGCGCAGGCGCAGCCCCGGACGCTGCACACCGGCGAGCGCACGCTCGATATCGAGTTCGCCCGCGTGCGCCCAGACGCGCTCGCGCATCCCGGCCAGGCCGTTGCCGCGCTGTGCGGCGCCGTCACCCGAGTCGATGCCGACGCCGTCGTCCTCGCATTGCCACTCGATCGCGCCGTCGGAGGTGGTGCGCAGCGCGATCGCGACGCGCGTCGCGCCGGCATGGCGCATCGCATTGGTCAGCGCCTCCTGGGTCAGGCGGTACAGCGTCAAGGCGAGCTCGTCGGGCAGCTGCGTCTCGTCGATCGCACAATCGAGATCGAGATGCACGGCCTGGCCCGGGCGTTCGCGCCAGCTGCGCACGAGGTCGTCGAGCAGGCGGCGCAGCGACACGCGCGCCGCGCCGGTGTCCAGTTCGCGCGGACGCAGTTGGCGAAGCAAGTCGCGGATGCCCAGGTGCAGGCGCTCGCAATGTCCGGCGAGCGCACGCGCGACGGCCTGCGTCGGCGGCTGCGCCGCGGTCTGGTGCGTCAGCCACAGCGCGTCGGCGCGCATCGCGGTGAGTGCCTGGCCGAACTCGTCGTGCAGCTCGCGCGCGATGCGCGCGCGCTCCTCCTCCTGCGAAGTCAGCAGCTTCAGGCTCAGGCTGCGCCGCTCGTCCTGCGCATGGCCGAGCGCCGTGGCCAGGTGGTTGAGCGCGCGCCCGATCGTGTCCATCTCGCGCAGCCGCAAGGAAGGCAGGCGGTGCGAGAAATCGTTGCGTTCGTAGTGCGAGATCGCGTCGAGGATCGGCTGCATCGGCGCCAGCGCGCGCTTCAGCGTCCAGTACACGGCCAGCAGCACCGCAATCGCGAATCCGGCCAGCACGCCGAGCATGCCGACCAGGTTGTCGAGCGCTTCGCGCTGTTCGCTGGCCGGGTTGAGCGCCAGTGTGGCGACATACAGCTCGCCGTCGTCGCGCTGCAGCGTCCACGGTCCGGAGGACTCGGCGCGACTGCTGCGGATGCCCGGCGCGAGCAGCGCGAAGACGCGCTCGATCCCGGTCGCCGGCGCGTTCACGCGCGGCGCGACCAGCGCGTGTCCGAGCGCATCGCGCAGGTCGAGCTGGATGTGGCGCAGGTTGTCCGAGGCGTTGATGCGCTCGAGCTCGGACAGCTGCGCTTCGATGCCGTCGCGCGGTCCGTTCTCCAGCGCGAACAGCCGCTCGAACAGCCTTACCGTCTCGACCGCGCCGACTTCCTCGCGCTTGACGTCGAACTGCGCACGCCACAGGGCGAGCGCGAGCGCGCCGATCAGGATCGCCAGGCTGACCGCGGCGATCCGCACCATCAGATAACGCGACATCTCCACGCGCTCGCTCCGATTTTCGGGAAGGATTCCCATGTTCGCCGCCGCTGCGCCCGCCTACCGTAGGCGCGTATCCAGCGCTCGGCGTGGCGGCTTGCGACGCCGGCTCGACATGCAACGCCACCCCACCCAAAAGTACAAGAGGTGCTCCGATGATTCTGCTGTCCCTGCGCGCAAGACGGGCGCGGCTGGCGCCGCTCGCCGCCGCCCTGGCAGGCTGCATGGCCGGTGTGCACGCCGCGGACGCGCCGCCGACCGGCGCCAGCGAGGACGTCACCACGCTGGACCTCGTCAACGTGGTCGGCGTGAGCCCGGTCGCCGGCACCGACATCGCCGCCAACAAGCTGCCGTACAACGTGCAGTCGATCGACGACTCCGCCCTCGAGCGCGCGCAGACGCTCGACCTTACCGATTTCATGAATCGCCACCTGGCCGGCGTCACGACGAACGCCGCCGCGGGCAACCCGCTGCAGCCCGACCTGCAGTTCCGCGGATTCACCGCGACGCCGCTGCTCGGCGGCTCGGAAGGCATGTCGGTGTACCTGGACGGCGTGCGCGTCAACGAGGTGTTCGGCGACACGGTCAACTGGGACCTGATCCCCGAAGCTGCGATCGAGCGCATGAGCCTCTTGGCCGGCTCCAACCCGGTGTTCGGCCTCAACACGCTCGGCGGCGCCATCTCGCTGCAGACCAAGACCGGCTTCAGCGACCCGGGCACCAGCTTCGAGTTCTACGGCGGCTCGTTCGGCCGCACCAGCGCGACGTTCGAGACCTCCGGCAACTCGGGCCAATGGGGCTGGTACCTGATGGGCAACCGCTTCGACGAGGACGGCTGGCGCAACGAGTCGCCGTCCAACGCGCGCAACTTCTACGGCACCTTGTCCTGGCGCGGCGACGCCGCTTCGTTCGACCTGCATCTGGGCCACGCCGACACCGATCTCGCCGGCAGCGGCGCGACGCCCGCGCAGGCGCTCGCGCAGGACTGGAAGACGATCTTCACCGCCGACGAGACGCGCAACAAGATGGACCTGGTCAGCGGCCAGGGCAGCTTCAATTTCAACGACGCGACGAAGCTGTCGTTCACGCTGTTCCATCGCGAGGTGAAGACGCTGTCCTACAACGGCGACATCAGCGACTTCGACGCCTGCGACGAGGACGCTACGATCCTCTGCGACGACGACACGCCGATCCTCGACCAGAACGGCAATACCGTGTCGTCCGAGTACGACGCGATCAACAACATCGGGCACCGCAGCCAGAAGAGCGACGGCGGTACCGTGCAGCTGACGTTCGACCAGCCGATCTTCGGTATGCAGAACCAGCTGGTGGCCGGCCTCGATTACAACCGCGGGAGCCTCACCTACCGCTCCACGCTCGAAGTCGCGGTGCTGCAGGCCAATCACATCACGACGAATCCGGGCCTGTTCATTCCGGATGACGCGCTCAGCGTCGACAGCCGCACGCGCAGCACCGGAATCTACGCGACCGATACGCTGTCGATCACCGACAAGCTCGCGTTGACGTTGTCGGGCCGCAGCAATCACACGCGCACGACGATCAACGATCCGACCGGCGACAATCCCGACCTCGACGGCAAGCATGGCTTCTCGCGTTTCAATCCGGCGGCCGGCATCACCTATCAGTGGAGCCCGGCCATCAATTTCTACGGCGGCTACAGCGAATCGACGCGCGCGCCGACGCCGGTCGAACTGACCTGCGCCGACCCGGACGCGCCGTGCAAGCTGCCGAACGATTTCGTCTCCGACCCGCCGCTCAAGCAAGTCGTCGCCAAGACCTGGGAAGGCGGCTTGCGCGGTGCGTTCAGCGCGGACGGCAACGGCGATCGCGTGAACTGGCACGTCGGCCTGTTCCGCACCACCAATGCCGACGACATCCTGTTCCAGTCGACCGGCGGTACGCAGTCGAACGAAGGCTTCTTCGCCAACGTCGGCGACACGCGCCGGCAAGGCGTCGAGGCGAGCCTCTCCGGCACGCTCCTCGACAAGCGCCTGGACTGGTACGCGAACTACACGTATCTCGACGCGACGTACCTGACCGGCTTTTCGGAGAACAGCGCGAACCATCCCGATGCCGACGACGACGGCCTGATCTTCGTCAAGAAAGGTGACCGCATTCCGGGATTGCCCAAGCACAGCCTCAAGCTCGGCGCCGATTTCGCCGTCACGAAGGCGCTCAGCGTCGGCGGCGACGTCATCGCGAACTCGGGCCAGTTCCTGCGCAGCGACGAGGCGAACCTGCTCGGCGAAACGGCCGGCTACGCGCTGCTGAACCTGCGCGCGAACTACACGTTCAACGAGCATTTCAGCGTGTTCGCGCGCGTGGACAACGTGCTCGACCGCCGCTACGTCACGTTCGGCACGCTCGGCGATCCGAGCGACATCTATCCCGACTTCGACGACCCGCGCTTCTACGGCCCGGGGCAGCCGCGCGCCGGATGGGTCGGCTTTCGCGTCGCGCTCTGACCACAGCGCGCGGTCGAAAAGCAAGCGTCCACGGCAAGAGTCAACTTGCTAGAATCGATGACGAGGGGCCGCACGCGCGGCCCTTCGCATTTGTGCACGCAAGGAATCGAACACTCGCATGTTGAGCATCGAACAACGCATCGCCGCGGACATCGCCGCGCAACCCGCCCAGGTCAAGGCGGCCGTCGAACTCCTCGACGGCGGCGCCACCGTGCCGTTCATCGCGCGCTATCGCAAGGAAGTCACCGGAGGTCTCGACGACACCCAGCTGCGCCTGCTCGAAGAACGCCTTTCCTATCTGCGCGAGCTCGAAGACCGCCGCGCGGCGATCCTCGCCAGCGTGGAGGAACAGGGCAAGCTCGACGATGCGTTGAAGGCGCAGATCCTCGAAGCCGACACCAAGGCGCGCCTGGAAGACCTTTACCTGCCGTACAAGCCCAAGCGCCGGACGAAGGCGCAGATCGCGCGCGAAGCCGGGCTCGAACCGCTCGCATTGAGGCTGCGCGACGACCCGACGGTCGCGCCGGAAGAGCGCGCCGCCGCCTATGTCGACGAAGCGAAGGGCGTCGCCGACGTCAAGGCCGCGCTCGACGGCGCGCGGCAGATCCTGATCGAATCGATCGCCGAGAACGCGACCTTGCTCGGCGAACTGCGCGACACGATCTGGAGCAAGGGCCAGATCCGCGCCAAGGTCATCGAAGGCAAGGAGAACGAAGGCGCGAAGTTTCGCGACTATTTCGACCACGCCGAAGCGATCTCCAAGATTCCTTCGCATCGCCTGCTCGCGCTGATGCGCGCGCGCAACGAAGGCGTGCTCGCGCTCGAACTCGCGCCGGCCGCCGAGGCCGACCAGGGCCACGCCGAAGCCGAGGGCCGCGTCGCGCTGCACGCCGGCATCGCCGCGCGCGGCCGTCCCGCCGATGCGTGGCTGATCGAAACCTGCCGCCTCGCCTGGCGCGTGAAGCTGCACTTGTCGCTGATGCTCGACCTGTTCGGACGCGCGCGCGAAACCGCGGAAGACGAAGCGATCCGCGTATTCGGCGACAACCTCAAGGATTTGATGCTCGCCGCACCGGCCGGCCCGAAGGCCGTCATGGGCCTCGATCCCGGCATCCGCACCGGCGTCAAGGTCGCCGTCGTCGACGCGACCGGCAAGGTGCTGGCGACGAGCACGGTGTATCCGCACGAGCCGCGCCGGCAGTGGGACCAGTCGATCGCCGAACTCGCCGTGCTGTGCAAGAAGCACGATGTGGCGCTGATCTCGATCGGCAACGGCACCGCTTCACGCGAGACCGACAAGCTCGCCGGCGAGCTGATGAAGAAGTACGCCGACCTCAAGCTCGCCAAGATCGTCGTCAGCGAGGCCGGCGCGTCGGTGTACTCGGCGTCGGAAATGGCGGCGAAGGAGTTTCCCGATCTCGACGTCTCGCTGCGCGGCGCGGTGTCGATCGCGCGGCGTCTGCAAGATCCCCTCGCAGAGCTCGTCAAGATCGAGCCGAAGGCGATCGGCGTCGGCCAGTACCAGCACGACGTCAACCAGTCCAAGCTCGCGCGCGCGCTCGATGCGCGTGTCGAGGACTGCGTCAACGCGGTCGGTGTCGACGTCAACACGGCGTCGGTGCCGCTGCTCGCGCGCGTCGCCGGACTGTCGGCGAGCGTCGCGGAGAACATCGTCAAGCATCGCGACGAGCACGGCGCGTTCCGCACGCGCCAGGCTCTGAAGAAAGTGCCGCGCCTGGGCGACAAGGCGTTCGAGCAGAGCGCAGGCTTCCTGCGCATCGCCAACGGCGACAACCCGCTCGATGCCGGCGGCGTGCACCCGGAAGCGTATCCGGTGGTCGAACGCATCATCGCCGCATGCGGACGCGAAGCGTCGCGCCTGATCGGCGACGGCGCACTGCTGCGCGGCCTCAAACCCGAGCAGTTCACCGACGAGCGCTTCGGCCTGCCGACCGTGCGCGACATCCTGAAGGAACTGGAAAAGCCCGGCCGCGACCCGCGCCCGGAGTTCGTCGCGCCGACCTTCGCCGAAGGCGTCGAAGACCTCAAGGACCTCGCCGTCGGCATGGTGCTCGAAGGCCGCGTCACCAACGTCGCCGCCTTCGGCGCGTTCGTCGACATCGGCGTGCACCAGGACGGTCTCGTGCACGTGTCCGCGCTGTCGCACAGCTTCGTGCGCGATCCGCGCGAAGCGGTCAAGGCCGGCGACATCGTCAAGGTCAAGGTGATGGAGATCGACCTGCCACGCAAGCGTATCGGACTCAGCATGCGCCTGGACGACGTGCCCGGCGAAGCACGCGGCGGCGCGCGCCCTGCCGGCGAGGCACGCGGCGAACGCCCGCGCGGCCCCGCTCGCCCGGCACCCGGGCACAAGCCGAGCGCGCCGGCGGTCACCAACAGCGCGTTCGCCGACGCGTTCTCGCGCGCCCTCAAACGCTGAGCCGCAGCCAAACGGAAAATGCGCGCGGCGCCCACGCGGCGCGCGCACGTTCTACCATCGCCGATGCACACTGCAGGAGACGGCGATGAAACGAATCGAACATGGCATGGCGACCGTACTGGTGGTCGCCCTGGCGAGCGCGCTCGCCGCATGCGGCGGCTCGGACGCTCCTTCCAAGCAAACGGCCACACCCGCGGACGCCTCGGCGGCGGCGCAACCCGGCAAGGACGCGGCGGCGCCGCCGGCCACTCCCGCGGCATCCGCGCAGACACCGGACGCCAAGTCCGACCCAAATGCCGCGGCGAATCCGCGGCCTTCGGACGCGCCCGCCTCGGACACGTCTTCGGACAAGCCCGTCCAGAGCAGCTACTACGCGCGGCAGCAGCAGCCGGCATCGGGCACGTCGACGCCCCCTGAAGCCGCGGCTTCGATTCCGCCGGCAGCGCCGCCCTCGACGAGTGCGGCGCCACCCCCCATCCAGGGTGGCGATGCCGGCGCGCGCTACGCGAACGTGATCAGCGTGCAGCCCGTGAAGCAGACCGGACCGCACGAGGAATGTCAGGATGTGCGCGTCGTGCACAGGCACAAGCCGAAGGACGACAACCAGATCGCCGGCACCGTGATCGGCGCGGTCGCCGGCGGCGTTCTCGGGCATCAGGTCGGCGGCGGACGCGGGCGCGACCTGGCCACCGTGGCCGGCGCGGTCGGCGGCGGTATCGCCGGCAAGAAGATCCAGGAAAATCAGCAGAACCAGCAGACCTACACGACCACCGAGCGCCGCTGCCGCAAGGTCAGCGGGCCGAGCGAGCAAGTCGTGGCCTACGACGTGGTCTACGAATACCTCGGCTCCACGCATCAGGTGCGCATGGACCACGACCCCGGCGATCGCGTCGAGCTGCCGGTGCGCGGCATCGAGTGACGCGCCGGCGCGAGCGTTGCGGTCGCGACGTTCCCTTGCGTGGTGCCCATCCGATCGCGCGATGTGCGCGGCGCGAGGCCCATCCGTCCGCGGCGCGCCGCACCGAGCGTAAGCCATCGACCACTGCCCCGGTCATGACGATCGACACTCGCCTGCTCGCGCGTTCGAGTCCCGCAACCTCTGAAGAGTCTTCGCCATGTCGCAGCTGAGCATGCTGACCCGCTACAAGTTCTGGGCCGACGAGCTGATCTACGCAGCCGTGCGCGAACTGCCCGAAGGCGAGGCGACGCGCAAGCGCGCGACGCGGTTCGGCAACATGGTGCATACGCTCAACCACATCCACGTCATCGACCGCATCTTCCAGGCACATCTGGAAGGACGGCCGCACGGATTCACCGCGCGCAACACGCCGACGCATCCGCCGCTCGACGAACTCTGGGAATCGGTCAGGACGCTCGACCAGTGGTATGTCGACTACGCCGCCGCGCTGTCGATTGCGCAGTCGGGCGAACGCATCGAGTTCCGCTTCGTCGACGGCGGAGCCGGCGTCATGTCGCGCGGCGAGATGATCGTGCACGTGGTCAATCACGCCACGTACCACCGCGGCTTCGTCGCCGACCTGATGTATCAGGTACCGGCGATGCCGCCGGCGACCGATCTTCCGGTGTTCCTGCGCGACGTTGCGCAGTAGCGTGCACGCCGGTCGGCTGGCGCTCGATCCGCTAGCGCGCGCTCACAGCGTCCACTGCCACTGCAGTCCGAGCATCACGGTGCGGCCCGGCGCCGGTTCGAAGTAGCGGCCGTTGGCGTCGTTGATGATGACCGAGCCGGCGTATTGGCGATCGAACGCGTTGTCCAGGCGCAGGAACGCGCGCAGTTGGCCGGTCGACACGTCGAAGCCGTAGGCGATGTCGGCGCCGGCGATGAAGTACGACGGCGCGGCGTCGCTGCCGATGTCGTTGACCGAGACCGAGCTCACGTAGTTGCCGTTGATCGACGCGCGCCAGCCGGTGTCGCGGCCCCAGCTGAGCACGCTGTAGAAATCCTGCTTCGGGATGCCCGGGATGCGCGTGCCGGCGGCGACCGGCGTGTTCGGCGTCGTGCACGTCGAGGTCGTGCAGGTCAGGAACGGCGAGCGGAACGTCGCATCGAGATAGGTGTAGGCGAGCTGCAATTTCCACAATTCGCTGAAACGCCAGGCGAGCGAGACTTCGGCGCCGTCGCGGCGCGCCTTGCCGATGTTCTGGTAGGTCGTGCGGCCGCCGCTGCTGGTCGCGATCGCCAGTTCGTTCTGCGTGTCGGCACGGAACACGGCCACATTGAGATCGATGTCGCGCGTGGGGCGCATCTTCACGCCGAGCTCGCTGTTGCGGCTGCGCGAAGGCACCAGGTTGAACGCGAGGCCGGCGCCGCCGTCGGCGCGGTAGCCGAGTTCGTTGAACGTCGGCGTCTCGAAGCCCTTGCCCCACGACGCGTAGACGTTGGCCCAATCGGCGGCGCGATAGAGCAGGCCGGCGACCGGCGTCGTCGCGCTGTAGTCGACGCGGCCGCTGTCGTCCGGATTCGTCGCGGTGATGTAGTGGTCGACCGAATCGAACTTGACCTCGCTGTGGCGCAGGCCCGCGGTCAGCGACCACGCGTCGGCGAAACGCCAGGTCGCCTGCGCGTACTGGTCGAAGTCGAACACGCTGTCGTCTTCGTCGCGGCGCAAGGCGCCGCGCACGCCGAGCACGTCGCCGACGAAATTCTCGTAGCCCTGGCGGTGCTGGTCCTGCTTGTCCCAGTTCACGCCGGCGGCGATCTCGAACGGTCTTCCGATCAGGTCGCCTTTCCAGATCCAGCGCAGGTCGGTGCCGCCGTAGTCGCCGCCGAGGTCGACGACGCCGCCCGAATGCAGCGGATTGGCTTGCGCCGACACCGGCACCGAAAGGAACTGCTCGACGTCGCGATGGCCGTAGTAGCCGAGCACGCGCAGCGAGTTGCCGCCGCCGATGTCCTGCTCGTAGATCGCGCCGCCCTGCTCCTGGTGCACGCTCTTGCGCGTGTTGAACTGCTCGGCGACCGCGGCGACGCCGGTCGGATCCGCATCGAACTGCGCGTGCGTGAGGCCGAGCGGATCCTGCGCGCCGGGCAGCGACACCGTGTTGACGATCAGCGTGAGCTTGCCGCCGTCGCCGATCTTGAAGCCGAGCTTGGCGTTGCCCGATTCGCGTTCGGCCTCGCTGTGATCGCGATAGCCGTCGGTCTGGAAGTGCGTGACGTCGAGGTTGTAGTCGACCGGTCCGGAAACCCCGCGCGCGTTCGCGCTCGCACGCACGGTGCCATAGCTGCCGCCGGCGATGCCGACGTCGACCTCGGGCGGATCGCTGCCGTCGGCCGTGAAGATCTGGATCACGCCGCCGGACGAATTGCCGTACAGCGCCGAGAACGGACCACGCAGCACTTCGATGCGTTCGGCCGAGTCGAGATTGAAGTTCGACACCTGGCCCTGCCCGTCCGGCATCGTCGCCGGAATGCCGTCGGTGTACAGGCGTACGCCGCGCACGCCGAACGTCGAGCGCGCACCGAACCCGCGGATCGAAATCTGCTCGTCCTGCGCGTAGTTCTGGCGATCGCGCGCGAGCAGGCCCGGGATCGTGGCGAGATACTCGGACGGGTTCACGCCGAGCTTGTCGGCCTGGTCGGCCACGCTGACCGAATCGATCGACGCCGGGATGTCGTACGCCGACTGCTCGGTGCGCGTCGCGGTGACGACCACGGCCGGCAGGCTCGCTTCGGGCGCGTCGGCATCGGCGGCTGCAGCCGCGCCGGTCGCCGTGAATCCTGCCCAGAGAAGCGCGACTGCGCCCCATTTCGATCGATGCATGCGCCCTGGCCCGATGACTTCGCGTGCGATGGCGCGTGCACCCGTGCGAACGCCATCAGGCCCGCGATGCTAGCAGGCGATCCTTCGCTGACGGTCTAGCGAAAATCGTGAACCGGCCGCCACCTGCAGCGGCAGCGACCGGGAGCGCGGGAACGGCCTACTCGGCCAGGGGAATCTGGTGCTTGCGGATCTTGCGATACAGCGTATTGCGGCTGACGCCGAGCGAATCGGCCGTGTGCGTGATGTTCCAGCGGTTGCGCTCGAGCTCGCGCAGCAGCGTCGCGTGCTCGGCGGTGTCGAGCGGCGTGCGGCAGCAGCCGTCCGCGGCATTGGCCGACGCAGCTGTCGCGGCGGCGTTCATCGTGATCGGCAGGTCGGGTCCCGGAAGGCCTTCGGCCGCTTCGTCGAGCAGTTCCTGCGGCAGGTTCGACAAGCGGATCGCGCCGTCCGAGCACAGCGCCGCGGCCGTGCGCAGCACGTTGCGCAGCTGACGGATGTTGCCCGGCCAGTGATAAGAAAGCAGCGCGTGCAGCGCGTCGGGCTGGATGCGCACCGGATCGCCGTCGCGCGTTTCTTCGCGCAGCAGCACGTCGACCAGCTCGGCGCGGTCGGCACGGTCGCGCAGCAGCGGCAGGTTCAGCGTGGTGCCGTTCAAGCGGTAGTAAAGGTCTTCGCGGAACTCGCCGTCCTGCACCATCTGGCGGATGTCGCGATGGCTCGCGCTGATCACGTGCAGGTCGACCGTGATCGCCTGGTCGCCGCCGAGCGGCACGATCTCGAATTCCTCGATCACGCGCAGGAGGCGCGTCTGCAGCGTCAACGGCATGTCGCCGATTTCGTCGAGGAACAAGGTACCGCCGCTCGACTGCAGGATCTTGCCGGGACGGCCGTGGCGATCGGCATCGGTGAACGCGCCGCGCGTGTAGCCGAACAGTTCGCTCTCGATCAGCGACTCGGGGATGGCGCCGCAGTTGACCGCGACGAACGGCTTGCCCGACCACGCCGAGGAGTTGTGCAACACGCGCGCGAACGCTTCCTTGCCGGTGCCGGTCGCGCCCTGCAGCAGAATCGGCACGCGCTTGCTGAACAGCTGCTGCGCGCAGTTGAAGTTGTGCTGCATCGATGGATCGTTGCCGACATGGCGACGACCGGCGTGGTCGCTCGCGGCGAGCGAAACGGTGCGCGCGACGCCGTCGCCGTTCGCCGGTGCGCGTGCGCCCGCCTGCTGCGGTGCGCGCACGAGCGCGTAGAAGCGGCGGCCGTGTTCGACGTCGCGGATCGGCCAGATCGTGCGCGCATCGGTGGCGGCGCGCTGCTCGAGCGTGGAGTAGGCGAACTGGAACACCGACTCGATCGAGCGGCCGACCAGGCGGCTGCGGTCCGGATGGCCGAGCTGGGCGAGCGCGCTGTCGTTCACGGCGAGCACGGTGCCGTCGCCGGCGATCGCGATCAGCGCCTCGTGCAGCAGGCCGACGAATTCGGGACGGCTGTGGAATTGCAGGATGTAGCCTTGCGGGAACTCGCGCAGGAAATGGAAGCGCGAGATCAGGTTCGCCGACATCGAGACCAGGGCCATCGTATGGCGCTGGATCAGGCGCGTGTCGCTGCAGTTGGCCGACGAGGCGTCGAGCACGCCGAGCACGCCGCCGTGCGCGTCGATGATCGGTGCGCCCGAGCACGACAGCGTCACGTTGTAGCCCATGAAATGTTCGTCGCGGTGCACCGTCACCGAGCCGCGCTCGGCGACGGCCGTGCCGATGCCGTTGGTGCCTTCGTGGCGTTCGTCCCAGAGCGCGCCGAGCCAGAGGCCGGCGTGGCGGAATTCCCGCTTCAGCGTCGGATCGGTGATCGTGTGCAGGATCGTCGCGTCGGCGTCGGCCAGGATCACCGCGTAGCCGGACCCGGAAATCTGGTCGTACAGGCTTTCCATTTCGGCGCGCGCGACGCCGAGGAGGTCGCCCATGCGCTGCTGGCGTTCGCGCAGGTGGGCGGCATCGAGGACATGGGTGGCGCGCGCGCCGGTCGGCTCCATGCCGTATTCGGTCAGACACCGGTTCCAGGAGCGCACCACGTGGGGCGCCAGGGAGGCCGAATGTTCGCCACGCACGGACTTGATCACGCGGGACGCGTGTCGTACCGCCAGTGCCGAGTCGCCCATGGGAAATCCTCTCGATAGGCCGGCATTACGCGCCTCTGGGACGCTTTGACCACCCGCATTCATCCATCGGATGCGGGGGCCGGGAAAAATTCCTGCCAGGGGTCGCAAGCGTGGTCCTATCGGCCCCAATTCGCAAACCGCAACGCAACATAAATTCGGCGTCACGTCGCCGCCGCGCGGCTGCCCTCGGACGAGGCCGGCAGGGACGATCCCCAGGCACGGTCCGCCTGGCGCACACTCGCCTCCTCGGCCGCACGGCGGAACTCGCTGCCCCAGGCGGGCGTCGAAAGCGCCCGCAATGCGTCAATTGTGCATGTAAAGACGCATTTACGCGGCAGCAACGCCGGTGTATCCGTGCTGCTGCTAGCCTTTACATGTCCGCGCATGGCGAAGCAGTCGCCGGCGCGCTCCCTGATGCCTCAAGGACTAGCCTGCATGTCGCGTTGGAAGCTCGCGCTCCTCATCCTCGTTCTGGTCGTCGCCGGCCTCATCGGCTGGCGCCTGTGGCAGTCGCACGCCGCGACGACGGGCCCAGGCACGGGCCGCGCCGGCCGCGGCGAAGGCGCCGACGCGCCGGTGCCGGTGACCGTGATGCCGGTCGAGCAGAAGGACGTCCCGGTCTACCTGACCTCGCTCGGCACCGTACAGGCACTGAACACGGTCACAATCAACGCGCAGGTCAGCGGCCAGATCCAGTCCATCAACTTCAAGGAAGGGCAGGAGGTCAAGGCCGGCGACGTCATCGCGCAGATCGACCCGCGCACGTTCCAGGCCGCGCTCGACCAGGCCGTCGCCAAGCAGAAGCAGGACGCCGCCCAGCTGTCGGCTTCGACCAGCACGCTGCGCCGCTACGAGGACCTGATCAAGCAGCACTTCGTCGCCGCGCAGGACCTGGAGAACCAGCGCCAGACCGTCGCACAGCAGCAGGCGCTGGTCGCCGCCGACGCGGCCGCGGTCGCCTCAGCCAAGGTGCAGCTCGGCTATACGCGCATCGTCGCGCCGATCGACGGCATCGCCGGCATCCGCCAGGTCGATGTCGGCAACCTCGTCACCGCCAACGCGACGACCGGTTTCGTCGTGTTGACCCAGGTCCATCCGATCAACGTGATCTTCACGCTGCCGGAACAGAATCTCGAGCAGGTGCGCAGCGGCCAGGTCGAATCGCCGCTGGCGGTGACCGCGCTCGACCGCACCGACTCGCACGTGATCGCCGAGGGCACGCTGAAGGTCATCGACAACCAGATCGACACGACCACCGGCACGTTCAAGCTGAAGTCGGAATTCACCAACGAAAAGAACGCCTTGTGGCCGGGCCAGTTCGTCAACGTGCGCGTGCAGACCAAGACCGTGAAAGGCGGCGTGGTGGTGCCGGCGACGTCGGTACAGCGCGGTCCGGACGGCAGCTACGTGTACGCCCTGCAGGCCGACAACACGGTCGCGATGAAGCCGGTCACGCTGCTCGGCGACGCCGGCGACAACGGCACCCTGGTCGGCGGCGGCGTCGCGGTCGGCGACCGCGTGGTCACCGAAGGCCAGTTCCGCCTCAAGCCCGGCAGCAAGGTGCAGGCGCTCGCGCCCGGCGAAGCGCCGCCGGCGACCAGCGCGGAAGAGCTGGCCAAGCTCAAGCAGCAGGACAAGACCCAGCCGCAGCGTCGCGGCGGTGGCGGCAAGCGTGGCGGATGACGCGGGCGTGACGAACGGCAGGACGTTCTCGTGAGCTTTTCCTCGATCTTCATCCAGCGCCCGATCGCCACCTCGCTGCTGATGGTGGCGCTGCTGCTGGTCGGCCTGATCGGCTATCGCGCGCTGCCGGTTGCCGCGCTGCCGGACATCGACGCGCCGAGCCTGGTCGTGACGACGCAGTATCCCGGCGCGAGCGCATCGACCATGGCCTCGCTGGTGACGACGCCGCTGGAGCGCCAGTTCGGCCAGATCTCCGGCATCACCACGATGAGCTCGGACAGCTCGGCCGGTCTCTCGACGATCATCATCGAGTTCGACAAAAGCCGGAACATCGACGCCGCCGGCCAGGACGTGCAGTCGGCGATCAATGCCGCGCGCGGCACGCTGCCGACGAACCTGCCGTACCCGCCGGTCTACAACAAGGTCAACCCGGCCGACGCGCCGATCCTGACCTTGATGCTGACCTCCGACACGCGCCCGCTGCGCGAGGTCAACGACTACGCCGACAGCATCATTGCGCAGCGCCTCTCGCAGATCAGCGGCGTCGGCCTCGTCAGCATCGCCGGCAACGTGCGCCCGGCCGTGCGCGTGCAGGTCAACCCGGCGCAGCTGGCCGGCCTCGGCCTGACCATGGAGGACGTGCGCTCCGCGTTGACCCAGGCCAACGTCAATGCGCCGAAGGGCAGCCTCAACGGCACCGTGCAGAGCTTCAGCATCGGCACCAACGACCAGCTCGCCGACGCCGACGACTACCGCTCGACGATCATCAGCTACAAGAACAACGCGCCGGTGCACTTGTCCGACATCGCGCAGGTCATCGACGGCGTCGAGAACGACCAGCTCGCCGCCTGGGCGAACAGCAAGCCTGCGGTGCTGCTCGACGTGCGCCGCCAGCCCGGCGCGAACATCGTGCAGACGGTCGCCGAGATCAACAAGCAGCTGCCGTCGCTGCAGGCGCTCTTGCCGGCCGATGTGCACCTGCAGGTGTTTTCCGATCGAACGATCACGATCCGCGCCTCGGTCGAGGACGTCGAGTTCACGCTCGGCCTGACCGTGCTGCTGGTCATCGCGGTGATCTTCGTGTTCCTGCGCCGCCTGTGGGCGACGGTGATCCCGAGCGTGGCGGTGCCGCTGTCGCTGTTCGGCACGTTCGGCGTGATGGCGTTCGCCGGCTTCTCGCTCGACAACCTTTCGCTGATGGCGCTGACGGTGGCGACCGGCTTCGTCGTCGACGATGCGATCGTGATGATCGAGAACATCGTGCGCTACATCGAGCAAGGCAAGCAGCCGAAGGAAGCGGCCGAAATCGGCGCCAAGGAAATCGGCTTCACGGTGCTGTCGCTGACCGTCTCGCTGATCGCGGTGTTCCTGCCGCTGCTGCTGATGCCCGGCGTGACCGGACGCCTGTTCCACGAGTTCGCCTGGGTGCTGACGATCGCGGTCGCGATCTCGATGCTGATCTCGCTGACGCTGACGCCGATGATGTGCGCCTACCTGCTGAAGGCGGACGCGCTGCCGGCCGGCGACCACGTCGACGAGCACGAGGGCGCGCATGCCGAACGCAATACCTGGACGCGCATCCTCGACGGCTACGGCCGCTCGCTCGACTGGGTGTTCGCGCGGCAGCCGCTGATGCTGCTGGTCGCCTCGGTCACCGTCATCGTCACGATCGCCCTCTACATCGTGATCCCGAAAGGCCTGCTGCCCGAACAGGATACCGGCCTGATCACCGGCGTCGTGCAGGCCGACCAGAACATCGCGTTCCCGGCGATGGAGGAGCGCACGAAGGCGGTCGCCGAGGCGCTGCGTCACGTGCCCGGCGTCGCCGGCGTCGCCGCGTTCGTCGGCGCGGGCTCGATCAACCCGACCTTGAACCAGGGCCAGCTCAGCATCGTGCTGAAGACGCGCAGCGAACGCGGCGGCCTCGATGTCGTGCTGCCGAAGCTGCAGCAGGCGGCGGCACAGATCGCCGGCATCGCGCTGTACCTGAAGCCGGTGCAGGACGTCGCGCTCGACACGCGCGTGGCGCCGACCGAATACCAGTACTCGCTGTCGGAAGTGAACTCGAAGGAACTGGCCACGTTCGCCGCGAGCATGACCGATGCGCTGCGCCAGCGGCACGAGCTCGCCGACGTCGACAACAACCTCGCCAACAAGGGCAATGCGCTGAACCTGACGATCGACCGCGAGAAGGCGAGCCGGCTCGGCGTGCCGATGCAGACGATCGACGACACGTTGTACGACGCGTTCGGCCAGCGCCAGATCTCGACGATCTTCACGCAGCTCAACCAGTACCGCGTCGTGCTCGAAGTCGCGCCGGAATTCCGCACCAGCACCGCGCTGCTGAACCAGCTGACCGTGCGCGGCAACGGCAACGGCGCACTGGTCGGCAGCAACGCGACGACACTCGGCCAGTCGACCTCGAGCAACTCGGCGACGCCGTCCGGCATCGGCAACACCGGCAACATCGGCATCGGCGTCGGCGCAGGCGGCACGATCCCGCTGTCGGCGCTCTCCGCCGCCGTGCAGGAAAACGCGCCGCTGGTCGTCAGCCATCAGGACCAGCTGCCGGCCGTGACGATCTCGTTCAACCTGGCGCCGGGCTATTCGCTGTCCGACGCGGTCGACGCGTTCCATCAGGTCGAGGCGAGCATGAAGTTCCCGCCGCAAGTGCGCGGCCAATTCATTGGCAAGGCGGCGGAGTTCTCCGCGTCGCTGACCGACGAGGTGCTGCTCCTGCTCGCCGCGATCGTCGTCATCTACATCGTGCTCGGCGTGCTGTACGAGAGCTACATCCATCCGATCACGATCATCTCGACGCTGCCGCCGGCCGGCGTCGGCGCCCTGCTCGCGCTGATGGTCTGCGGCATGAGCCTGTCGGTCGACGGCATCGTCGGCATCGTGCTGCTGATCGGCATCGTCAAGAAGAACGCGATCATGATGATCGACTTCGCGATCGACGCGCAGCGCGGCGGCCTCGACGCGCGCGCGGCGATCCGGCGCGCCTGCATCCTGCGCTTCCGGCCGATCATGATGACCACGGCGGCAGCGCTGCTCGGCGCGCTGCCGCTGGCCCTCGGCAACGGCATCGGCTCCGAGCTGCGCAAGCCGCTCGGCGTCTCGATCGTCGGCGGCCTGCTGTTGTCGCAGTTGATCACGCTGTACACGACGCCGGTGATCTACTTGTACTTCGAACGGTTCTCCGATTGGGTGAAGTCGCGCCACGAAGCGCGCGCGGCACGGCATCTGCGGGAGCGGACGGCGTGAACGCGGTGCTTCGCCGCGAACCGGCCCCCTTCCGCCCTTCGGGCACCTTCCCCCGCTGCGCGGGGGCAGGAACGGCTCAAGACTGCAGCGGGAGTCCTTCCCCTGCGCAGCGGGGGAAGGTGCCGGCAGGCGGAAGGGGGCAAAAGCTGCGACGGAAGCTCGCCATTTTCCGCCGTGCGTCCGATGACGCGTCTGCACACGGAGCGCGCCCATGAACATCTGCGCCCCCTTCATCCGCCGCCCGATCGCGACGTCGCTGCTCGCGATCGGCGTGTTCACGCTCGGCATGATCTGCTACTTCCTGCTCGGCGTCGCCGCGCTGCCGAACCTCGAATTCCCGGCGATCTTCGTCACCGCGAGCCAGCCCGGCGGCAGCGCCGACGTGATGTCCTCGACGGTCGCCGCCCCGCTGGAGCGCCATCTCGGGCAGATCCCCGGCATCGACACGATCAATTCGTCGAGCACCGAGAACAGCGCCTCGGTGATCCTCATGTTCGACGGCAGCCGCAGCGTGGACGACTACGCGCGCGACGTGCAGGCCGCGATCAATGCCGCGGCGCCCGACCTGCCGTCGGGGCTGACCAACGCGCCGACCTACCGCAAGGCCAATCCGAACGCGCAGCCGGTGCTGATCCTCGCGCTGACTTCGGATACCGCGCCGCTGTCGCAGCTGTACGACTACGCCGACTCGCTGCTCGCCCAGCGCATCCGCCAGTTGCCGGGCGTCAGCGACGTCGACGTCGCCGGCGGCGCGACGCCGGCCGTGCGCGTCGATCTCAACCTGCGCGCGTTGAACGCGATGGATCTGTCGCCCGACCAGATCCGCAATACCTTGAGCGCGGCCAACGTGACCTCGCCGCTCGGCTTCCTGTCCGACGGCAAGACGACCATGGCGGTCTCGGCCAACGACGCGCTGCATACCGCGGCGGACTTCGCCGACCTCGTCGTGTCGACCAAGAACGGCGTGCCGGTGCACCTCAAGGACGTCGCCAAGGTCTACGACGGCCAGCAGGACCAGTACCAGGCGGCGTGGTTCGGCACGCGCCGCGCGATCCTCATGTTCGTGCGCAAGCGGCCGGATGCGAACGTGATCGGCACCGTCGACAGCGTCAAGGCGGACATCCCATTGATGCAGGCGTGGCTGCCGTCCGGCGTCACGCTGACGCCGTTCTTCGACCGCACCCCGATCATCCGCGCGTCGATCGACGAGGTGCAGGTGAGCCTGATGATCAGCCTCGGCCTGGTCGTGCTGACGATGGCTCTGTTCCTGCGCCGGCTCGCGCCGACGCTGATCGCGGCGACGGCGGTGCCGCTGTCGATCACCGGCGCGTTCGTCGTGATGTACATCCTCGGCTACACGCTCGACAACATGTCGCTGATGGCGCTGGTCGTCGCGATCGGCTTCGTCGTCGACGATGCGATCGTCGTGATCGAGAACGTCATACGCCACATCGACGCCGGCATGTCGCGCATGGAAGCAACCCTGCTCGGCGCCAAGGAGATCGGCTTCACGATCGTCTCGATCACCGCTTCGCTGGTCGCGGTCTTCCTGCCAGTCGTGTTCGCCAGCGGCATCACTGGCATGTTCTTCAAGGAATTCACCGTCACGCTGATCGCCGCGATCGTGTTCTCGGCGATCGTCTCGCTGACGCTGACGCCGGCACTGTGCGGCGTGTTCCTGAAGCCGCACGACGCGGTCAAGCCGTCGCGCCTCGGCGTGTGGCTGGATCGCTTCCATGCCGGCATGTTGAACGGCTATCGCCACCTGCTCGACATCGCGCTGCGCTGGCCGCGCCTGACCGCGCTGCAACCGCTGCTGCTGATCGTCATCACGATCTTCCTGATGCGCCTGGTGCCGTCCGGCCTGTTTCCGCAGCAGGACACCGGCATGCTGCAGGGGCGCACGACGGCCGGTTCCGACGTGTCGCCGTCGCGCCTGATGGAGCAGCAGCAGTTGCTCGCCGGTCTCGTCATGAAAGACCCTGCCGTCGAAAGCGTCGGATCGCGCCTCGGCGGCGGTTGGGGCGGCGGTGGCGGTGGCAGCGGCCAGCTGTACATCAGCCTGAAGCCGCTCGAGCAGCGCAACGGCGAATCGACGTTCGCGGTGATGACGCGCCTCAACAAGATGGCGGCGAACGTGCCCGGCATCCAGATGCGACTGCGCCCGGTGCAGGATTTGCCGAGCGGCGGCGGCGGCGGTTCCAGCGGCAGCGGCGGCCAATACCAGGTGTCGCTGAAGGGCAACGACAGCGTCGAATTGCAGGCGTGGGCGCCGAAGCTGGTCGAGGTATTGAAGAAGATTCCGCAGCTGCGCGACGTCGGCAGCGACATCGACGAAGCCGGTCCGCGCCAGATGCTGCAGGTCGATCGCAACACGGCCTCGCGCCTCGGCGTCAGCGTCGCCGCGGTCGACAGCGCGCTGTACGACGCGTTCGGCCAGCGCCAGGTCTCGACGATCTATTCGGACATCAACCAGTTCAAGGTCGTCGTCAGCGCGCTGCCGAACCAGGCGACCGATCCGAGCTCGCTCAGCAAGATCTACGTCGCGACCAGCAACGGGAGCATGGTGCCGATCACCGCGGTCGCGAAGATGGTCGACACGATCGCGCCGACCGAGATCGACCACGAGGGCCAGTTCTCGACGATCAGCTTGAGCTTCAACCTGGCGCCCGACGCGACGATGGGCCAGGCGACGAAGATCATCCAGGATGCGATCGCCGGCATGCGCATGCCGGGCGACATCCGCATGGACTTCGCCGGCGACTTCCGCAATTTCCAGAAGCAGCAGGGCGACAGTTCGCTGCTGATCTTCGGCGCGATCCTCGCCGTGTACATCGTGCTCGGCATGCTCTACGAGAGCCTGATCCACCCGGTCACGATCCTCTCGACGCTGCCGTCGGCCGGCGTCGGCGCGCTGCTCGCGATGGTGGTGACGAACACGGAGCTGTCGGTCGTCTCGATGATCGCGATCGTGCTGCTGATCGGCATCGTCAAGAAGAACGCGATCATGATGGTCGACTTCGCCCTCGTCGCCGAGCGCGAACACGGCCTGGCACCTCTGGAAGCGATCCGCGAAGCATCGCTGGTGCGCTTCCGCCCGATCATGATGACCTCGATGGTCGCGATCTTCGCCGCGCTGCCGCTGGCGATCGGCTTCGGCGTCGGCGCCGAGCTGCGCCGACCGCTCGGCATCGCGATGATCGGCGGCCTGCTCGTCTCGCAGACCCTGACCTTGCTGTCGACGCCGGCGATCTACCTGCTGTTCGCGCGCATGAGCGAACGCCGGCGCCAGCGCAAGGCCGCGCGGCTCGCACGGCTGCAGGTGCGCAGCGCCTGACGCTCGCCGAAGGCGATTCGGCTCTTGAGAACGCCATCCGCTGTCCCTTCCCCTGCGCAGCGGGGGAAGGTGCCCGAAGGGCGGAAGGGGGCGCTTGCGAAGGCAATCCAGCGCGCCTCTTCACACCCTTCGTGTTTCAGAGCGCCCTACTCCGCATCCAGCAACCGCCGCAGCGGATCGAGCAGCGCGCCGTAGCGATCGGTCAGCCGTGCCGAGCGCTGCAGCGGCTTTCGCACTTGCGCCGCGCTCGCCGTGCGCACTTCGCGTTCGACTTCGTGGAAACGCAAGCAGACCGGATCGAAGTCGAGACCGCAGTGTGCGAGCAGTGCGCGCACTTGGTTTTCCGGATCCTCGAGCAGCGCCTCGTGCACGTGTGCATGGATCCAGCCGGGCATGCGCGCGCTCCAGGCCTGCATCGCGCGCGTGCAATCGCGGTTGAAGGCCGCGAGCTCGCCCAGATCGTAGGTGAAGAACTGAGCCTCGCCGAAGTGATGTTTGTAGGCACTCCAGCAGGTCTCCAGCCGATCGCGTCGGCAATGCACGATGTGCGCGCCGGGCAGCATGCGGCGGATCGCACCGAGCGTCTGCCAGTTGTGCAGCGTCTTGTCGGTGAAGCGCGCGCGGCTGCCGCGCCACACGGCGCTGCGCTGCAGGTACTCCTCGCCCAGGCGCGTCCAATCCGCCGCAGTCGCCTCGGCGACCCAGGCCGGAAATCCACGCCCGCGCCGCTTGGACTCCTGCTGCAGAACCCACGACACGTCGCCGCGTTCACCGCCGCCGTCGACTTCGGGATGCGCCGCGAGGATCTGCTCGGCGAGCGTCGAGCCCGAGCGCGGCATGCCGACGAGGAAAATCGCCTCGCTGCCGCGCTGATCAGGCACTTCGACGAGGCTGGCAGGCGCAAACGCCTGCAGGATCTCGTCGACCAGCCCGCTGACCGCGGGCGCATCCCAGCGCACGTGCCTGCGCTTGGCCGAATTGGCGACGCGGAACAGCTCGAACGCCTCGGCGTAGCGGCCCGCCACTTCCAGCATCGAGGCGTAGGCGAAACCGAGGTCGATCCGCTGCGCTTCGTCCAGCTGCGGATTGGCGTACGCGCGCGCCGCCGCGGCGAGGTCGGCGCCGTCGGGACGAAACGCCTTGAGGTTGCCCAGCGCGACCCACGCCGACGCCGACTCGGCGTCTTCGGCGAGCACGGCGCGCAGTTGCGCTTCCGCGTCGGCCAGTCGACCGAGCGTCTTCAGGCTTTCCGCTCGCAGGATGCGCGACGGATGGTGCCGCGGCTGGATCTTCAATGCGGCATCGAACGCCGCGCATGCGCCGGCGGCGTCGCCGGACAATTCCAGCGCCCGTCCGAGGTTGTACCAGGCATCGAGCAGGGCTGGATCGAGCCGCGCCGCCTGGCGGAACGCGGCGATCGCGGCCGCCTCCTGTCCGGCCAGTGCCAGCGCGGCGCCGAGGTGGTTGGCGACGCCCGCATCGGTCGGGCGCAGCTTGCGCACCTGGTTGAACAGCGCGATCGCGGTCCTGATGTTGCCGCGACCCTGCTCCAGCAAGCCGCACAGGCGCAGCAGTTCCGGATGTCCCGGTTGCAGGGAGAGCGCCTCTTCGAGCGGCAATGTCGCCCCTGCGAAGTCGCCGCGTTCGAGCGCCTGCTCGGCGCGGCGCGCCAGCGCGTGCACCGCAGGCGTCAACGCGGGCGATGGATCGGCGCGAGGAAGTGCCGGCGTGTTCATGGCCGCGCAGTATAGGCGCTGCGGCGGCGGCGCCGCAGACGCGTCCGAGCGCGGCGATCGCGTTCCGTGTGCGACGCAGTCCTAGGGCGACGACGTGCGCGTATCGGCCCAGACCAGCGCTTCGTCGCTGCGCTGCTCGCTGAAATCGGTGCAGCGGCCGTCGCCGTGGCCGATGAAACCGCCGTCGGGTTCGCACAGGCGCTTGCCGGTGTCGTCGTACAGCGTGCTCGGCACGTCGCAGCAGCGCGCCGGCACGAAATATACGGTCTTGCCGCGATAGGTGTAGCGAAGGATGCGCGTCGGCGGATTGGTCGGCGGAGCCGCCGTGGCCTTCGCGATCAGGTCGGCGACGAACGGCGGTTGCGGCACCGGCGCGGGCGGCGGCGCATCGACGGCGTGGGCGGACATCGACGCGAAGAGAAGCGAAAGCAAGAACGGACGCATGGACGTGCTCCTGTGCAGGATGCTTTCAGCGCAGGCCGCGCCCGCCGGGACGGTCCGGCGGCCGGGTCAGAGGCCTAGCGCATTCTCGTCGAGAACGCCGGCTCCGCGCGGCGCAGTTTCGAAAGTTTGCGACGACGGCAGCGGCGCCCCGTGCAGGAGATGGTCCCGCATCGCATCGAGAGCGGCGTACCCGTACGGCATCAGCGGTACGTGACGATCGCCGAAGCCCGGCAAGGCGAGAAAGCCGTCGAAATGCTGCGCATGCGGCACGCGCCAGTACGTCGCCGTGCGTCCGGCCGCTTCGAGCGCGGCGACGTACGGCGCACTCGCGAACGCGATCGGCAGCAGCCCATCGCCCTCGCCCTGGGCAATGACGATCGGCAGGTCCGCCCGGGGAATCTTCGCCGCGGTGGCGGCCACCGAAGCACGCAGCGCGTTCGCGTCGTCCGTGCTGCCGACCCACAGCGCGCGCAACGCTTCGAGCGTGCGCACGGAGGGATCGGCCGACGCATCGGTGCCGCCGAGCAGCATCACGCCCGCACCGGGCGCGATACCGCTCGCATCGGCCCACCAGGCCGCGCGCATCGCCGCATCGGGCGCTGCCGGTGCGCCGTTCGCGCCGATGGCGTCGAAATGGAATCCGCACGGCATCGCACCGGGCGGTGCGCGCAGGTACGCCGAGGCATACGTCGCCGCGAGCATTCGCCACAGATCGAAGGCGGTCGTACTCGCCGCGACTTCGAGCGTGCGGTCGTCCCATCCGCTCGCATGCAGGCGATCGAGCGCGCTGCGCGCCTGCGCCGCGATGTCGGCGCCGGCGACCAGACCGGTTTCGTGCAGGGTGGCGCATCGAGCGAGCCATGCCGGCGCGACTGCGCCTTGCACGCGCGCGAACGGTGTCGCGGAGAAACGCTCGTCGGCCAGCGCGCACGGCAGGTACAACGCGGCCTCGGTCGCGTAGTCGTACAGCGGACGACCGCGACCTTCGACGTGGACGTTCGGCTCCAGCGCGACGACGCCGGCCAGTACCTGCGCATCGTCCAGGCCGGCCGCCTGCAGCGCGGCGGCGCCGCCGTTCGACAAGCCGACGGCGATCACGCGCGTGTTGTCCGGCGTGAACGGCGCCTGCTGCGGATACGCGCGATCGAGCATCGCCAGCCCGAACGCGGCAGCTTGCAGCACGTGCCGGCCCCAATCGGCCTCCGGGTTGTCGCCCGAATGCGCGTGCTTGATGGCGACCCCGTTCGCGACGGCGCCGCGAGGCTCGAAATCGAGGAGCGCTTCGCTGCGCGCCGCACGCGTCCCGTCGAGCTGCACGCCAGTATCCGACGCCGCATCGAAGTAGCCTGTTCCGGTGCCCTTGTCCGTGTACGCGACGGCGCAGCCACGCGGCAAGCCCCACGCGCCGGCCAGCGCGATCGCGCCATAGATGCCGCGCGAGCCCGACGAAGGCGCGACCAGCAGGCAGCGCGCCTTCGCGTCGAAATCGTCGGGCACCTGCACCAGCACGCGGTGCGGCGCATTCGCGCCGGGGATCTTCGCGAACGCCTGGTACTCGCGCCCCGGCACGTTCGGTGCGCCGCCGTAGAGGCGGCCGTAGCCGCCGAACGGACCGAGATCGGTGATGCCGTTCCAATTGGCATGGATCGCTCGCCGCCGCAGTTCCCGCGCAGTCGGTGCGACGGGATCGGCGAAGGCCGGCGGTTTCGCTCTCAGGCCGTCGAGACCGAGGCCGGCGCTCAGGAGGTCGTCCGTTTCGCGATGAGCGGTCTGGCGAATGTCGCCGATCAGGAAGTCGGTCATGAGGCACGCGTCGGCAGGTGCGCAAGCTGGTAGCGTAACAAGCCGCGATACGGCCGGCGCAAACGCGGTGCGCGGCGAAAGGACGCCGTCTTACGATCATGAACCCACCGCCCGCCAGTCATCGCCGCGGCATCCTGTCGATGCTGCTCGCGGTCGCGACGTTCTGCCTGATGGACGCGTGCATGAAGGCGCTGACGCCGCACTACCCGCCCATGCAGATCGCCGCGCTGCGCGGGCTGACGTCGCTGCCGCTGATCGCCGCCTGGGCGCTGCTCGACGGCGGCGCGCGCCAACTCGTGCGCGTGCGCTGGCCGCTGCACCTGCTGCGCGGCGTGCTGTCGGTACTGATGCTGGCGGCGTTCGCCTACGGCTTGAAGACGCTGCCGCTGGCCGAAGCCTATTCGCTGTTCTTCGTCGCCCCGCTGCTGATCACCGCGCTCGCGGTACCGATTCTCGGCGAGCGCGTAGGCTGGCGGCGCTGGAGCGCGATCGCGATCGGTCTGGTCGGCACCGTGATCGTGCTGCGTCCGAGCGGAGCCGGCATGCTCTCGCTCGGCGGCCTCGCGGTGATTGCGGCGGCCGCCGCCTATGCCTTGTCCGCGATCGTCGTGCGCGTGCTCGGACGCACCGATTCGACGCAGAGCATGGTCTTCTGGATGCTCGCGATGCTCAGCCTCATCGCCACCGTGCTGGCATGGCCGCAATGGGTCGCACCGCGCGCCGAACACGCCTGGCTGCTCGGCGCGCTCGCGGTAACCGGCGCGGTCGGCCAATGGGGCATCACCGACGCGTTCCAACGCACACCGGCCTCGCTGCTGGCGCCGCTGGAATACACGGCCCTGGTCTGGGGCCTGGGCCTGGACTGGCTGCTGTGGAATGCGCTGCCCGATCGCACGATGTTGATCGGCGCGTCGATCATCGTGGTCGCCGGGCTGTACTTGCTGCGACGCGAGCGCGATCCGCAGGTGACGACACCGCCGTGAGATGGCTGCGGCATCACGCGGAAACCAAGACCTGCCTCACGGCTTGTCAGGTGTCGCGCTCGGAAGAAAGCTTCACTTCGCCGGTGCCGGCTTCGCCGCCTCGATCTGCGCCGCCACCGCCGCGACGGCCTGCACGACCGCGGCCGGCTGCGCTTCCGGAATGTCGTGCGAAGAATGCGCGACCGCGACGACGCTGCCGCGCGCCGACTGCCGCGCGATGCGTTCGCGGCCGGCGGCATAGCCTGCGTCGCCGGCCTTGCGCAGCTCGGCCTGCTCGGCCGGTACCCAGTCGTTGGTGCCGTCGGCGGCCAGCACGACCAGCGGCAGCCGCGGATCGAGCGGCGCCGCCGCTTTCACGGCGACGATGTTCGCCGCGTCGGCATCGCGCTCGGACAGCGACGTCTCCCAGTACGTCGCGCTGCGATAGCGCTGGCGGATGCTGTCGCTCAGACGCTGGCTGAGACCGGGAAATGCCGGCGGCACGCACGCTTGCTCGGCCGGCGTCGCCTTGGCGAGATCGCCTTTGCGCGCGGCCTCGCCGCACTTGCGGCCGTAGTCGGAGTTCTGGGCGCTCATCGTCGCTTCGAGTTCGGCGAAGGCGGGCGCGTCCTGCGCGAGCGTTTCGGAGACCGGGTCGACGAGAACGAGTGCGGCGACATCGGCCGGATGCGTGCCGGCGTACAGGCGCGCGATGTAGCTCGCCAGCGAATGGCCGACCAGGATCACCGGCGTATCGAGCTTGGCCGCGCGTACGAGCGCATGCAGGTCGTCGGCCTCGGCCTGGGCCGTGCGCGGCATCGGCCCGGCATCGCTGAAGCCGAGACCGGCGCGATCGTAGGAACACACCCGATGCGTCGCGGCGAGCAGCGGCTGCACCTTGCGCCACGACATCGACGTGGTGCCCTGGCCGCCGTCGAGCAGCACGGTCGGCGTGCCGCTGCCGCTGCAGCGCAGGTTGAGATGCCGGCCACCGCCGATGTCGACGAGGCGCCCGGGCTCGGCGTAGATGTCGAGCGAGCGATCGGGCGGCGGCACCGCCTTCGTCTGCGCGTGCGTCGTTGCCGGAACCAGCGCGCCCGTTGCCAGGGCGCCGAGCGCGATACCGATCAGGCGTTCTCGCATGCCATGCTCCTTCGATAGTGCTGCGATGTTAGGTTCGCGCTGCTACGCGCGTCGATAGGCGAAGCGCAAATCGCTGCGGCATCGAGCAGGATCTGCAACACGTTTTCGAAGCATGATGCTGGCGATCGATGTGGTTGATACGGGTCCGTCTGAAATTGCCGTCATTCCCGCGGAAGCGGGAATCCATGTGCTTCACGCGAAGGCAAAAAGCCAATGGATTCCCGCTTCCGCGGGAATGACGGCATCGGTAAATCATCGCGGCTCGATCGCGCGCTCAGTACATCGTTTGTTGCGCCTCGGTCGTCGCCCGAAACGACTTGTATCGCGACGCGACCCCCAGCGGCGGCCGGCCGATGTCGATGCCGGCCTTGGCGAGTTCGGCTTTGAGGTCGTCGCGAAACGCGTGGTAGTCGACCTCGGTCGAATGACGCAGGCCGCGCGCATGAGCGAACGGGGAGCGGTCGAGTTCCTGCCGTATCGCGCCGTCCATGTCGGCCGGACGGCGGTAGCGTCCGAGCAGTTCCGCGCAGGCGAGCTTGGCCTGGTAGTCCGCCAGCGGCCATACGCAGCCGGTCGGCTGCAACAAGCCGATGAAGTAGAGCGTGGGGTATTGGGCATGCATCATGCGCAGGTACAGCGGCACTTTCGGCGCCTGGCGGAAGTCGACGAACGCCGGCTCGAAGAACGGGAAGCTGATCCAGAATCCCGTGCAGGCGCAGACGATGTCGAACCGCTCGCGGCGGCCGTGGACGAATTCCACCTCGTCGCCGTGGAACTGCAAGATGCCCGGCCGCGGCTCGATGCGGCCATGTCGAATGAAGTCGAGCAGATCGGAACTGAGCGTCGGATGGTGCGCGAGCACCGGCTCGGCGTTCGTCGGCAGGCCGTAGGCACTGTATGGCCCCTGCAGGAAGGTCAGCAGGCGCGTGAAGATCCACTGCCGCAGGCGCCGCGGCAGCCAGCGGCTGCGTACGGCGAATACGTCGCTGGGCTGGCCGAACAGGAACTTCGGCAGGAACCACTGCGGACTGCGCATCGACAGGCACACCGCCGCCGCGACGCGCGCCGACTCGACCGCCACGTCGCAGGCGGAGTTTCCGCCGCCGATGACGAGCACCCGCTTGCCGCGCCAGGCATCGGTGACGCCCTTGAAGTCATGCGAATGCAGATACGTGCCGGTGAACTGTCCCGGATACTCCGGATGGCGCGGGTTCCAGTGATGGCCGTTGGCGACCATCAGGACGTCGAAGGATTCCGTGTGCGCGCCGCCGTCCTCGTCGAGGTATTGGACGCTCCACGCACCCGACGCCTGCCGCGTCACCTTCTCCACGGTGTGCCGGAAGCGAATCCGCTCGAGCACGCCGAAGTGCCGCGCGTAGGATTCGAAATACGCCTGCAGCTGGCGATGGCCCGGATAGTCCGGGTACGCCGGCGGCATCGGGTAGTCCTCGTACTCGGACAATCGCTTCGAGCTGATGATGTGGGTGTGTTCGTAGACGCTGGAATGCCCGGTCCGCGCATCGAACACCCAGTTGCCGCCGACCTTGTCGTTCTTCTCGAACACGACGACGTCGAGCCCGGACTCGATGCAGTTCTTCGCCGCGGCGATGCCGCTGGGTCCCGCACCGATGACGCAGACACGCAGTGTGCTCATCGCGCTTCCCCTCATGGATCCGATGCGTCCTCCCGCAAGCGGGAAACGCGTCGTGCCGCCTGCCTCTAGATGGCGTCCTGCGCCATCACGACCGGCGGCACGATCAGCTCCTCGTTGCGCAGCGGCGATTCGAGCAGCGCCAGGAAATCCTCGCCGCTGATCGGCTTGCTGAACCAGTAGCCCTGCCCCTCGGTGCAGCCGTTGCGCGCGAGCCATTCGAGCTGGCTGGCCGTCTCGATGCCTTCGGCCGTCGTGCGGATGCCGAGCTCGCGCGCCAGGCGTATCACGGCGCGGATGATCGCGGTCGAATCGGCGTCCATGCCGATGTCGCGCACGAAGGACATGTCGATCTTGATGCGGTCGAACGGAAACGAACGCAGCGACTGCAGCGACGAATAGCCGGTGCCGAAGTCGTCGAGCGACAGGCGCACGCCGTAGTCGTGCAGCTCGTGCAGCGCGGTGCGCGTGGCCAGATCGCGCGACAGCAGCGCGCTCTCGGTGACTTCGAGATCGAGCCGTTCCGGCGGCAATCCGGCCTGGTGCAGGGCGCTGACGACGTCGAGGACGAAGCCGGCCTTGCGGAACTGCAGCGGCGACAGGTTGACGCCGACCTTGATCGCGCGCGGCCACTTCGCCGCGGCCGTGCAGGCCTCGCGCAGCACCCAGTCGCCGAGCGGACCGATCAGACCGATCTCCTCGACGATCGGAATGAATATCGCCGGCGAAACGGCACCGTGCGCGGGATGGCGCCAGCGCAGCAGCGCTTCGACGGCGACGAGCTCGTTCGATTCCAGATTGATGATCGGCTGGTAGACGAGCGTGAAGTCGCCGTTGTCGACCGCGTTGCGCAGATCCTGCTTCAGGTTGCGCCGCGACTGCACGGCGATCTCCATATCCGGCACGAAGAAGCGGAACGTCTTGCGCCCTTCGCTTTTCGCCTCGTACAGGGCCATGTCGGCGTGCTTGGAGAGATCGGCGAGCGGCATCTCGGCATCGCAGGTCTGCGCGATGCCGATGCTGGCGCCGATGCTGACGCGCTGCTCGTCGATGTCGAACGGGTCGTCGAGCACGGCGAGGATCTTCTGCGCCAGCAGCGAGCCCTCCTGCGGTCCGGGCGGGCAGGACTGGATCACCGCGAATTCGTCGCCGCCCAGGCGCGCGACGAACGTGCTCTCGCCCATGCAGGCGAGCAGCCGGCGTGCGACGCCTTCGAGCAGCAAGTCGCCGATGCGATGGCCGAGCGTGTCGTTGACGCCCTTGAAGTCGTCGAGATCGATGTACAGGATGTTGATCGCGCGATCGTCCGGCAGCGCCGCCAGCACGTCGGCGGCAAGCTCCTGGAACTGCGCGCGGTTCGGCAGCCCGGTCAGGCTGTCGTAGAACGCGAGCTGGTTGATGCGCGACTGCACTTCGTCGTGCTCGATCGCGATCGCACACAGGCTCACGCATTTCTCGACGATCTGGCGTTCGACTTCGGCCGGTCCGCGATGCGTCTTGTAGTAGAACGCGAACGTGCCGACCACGCGCTGGTCGCGCGCACGGATGGGGCTCGACCAGCACGCGCGCAGTCCGATCGGCGACGCCAACGCCTTGTAGTCGGCCCACAGCGGATCGTTCTCGATGTCGGTCACCTCGACCGCCTCGCGCCGATACGCCGCCGTCCCGCAGGAACCGCTGCGAGGACCGATCGGAACGCCTTCGAGCGCGTGGGAGTAGTGGTCCGGCAGGCTCGGTGCGGCCAGGGGATGGATGCGCCCCTGCGCATCGACCGTGAGGATCGTGCAGATCGCTTCGGGCGCCAGCTGCTCGGCGCGCAGGCAGATGCGCTGCCCGATCGTCACCAGTTTCTCGCCGCGCGCGACCGCTTCCAGGATCTCGCTCTGTAGGCGCAGCAGGTTTTCGCTGGAACTGGCTTCGGTCATCTCCGTCGCGCTGGCGCGCCCCTCAAGCGTCTGTTCCCTGTCACAGCGGACCTGCGGAATCCCCTCCGCGCAGCGCCAAGCAAGGTCGACCAAATGACCAGCATGGCATGCAGCCGGGCACTTTCATGGTGACGTACGTCACATACCCGGGCCTGTTCGTTCATGAAACGGCTCCCCCAACCGCTGCGACACGCCCCTATCCGGCCGAAGCGCCTTCGACCGACTCGCGCATCGGCTCGCGATCGAACCGATGCAGATCCACGTGCGCCGTCGCGACCGGACGATAGTTCTCGTCGAACGCGACATCGCCCAGGCGCCACCCGGCCGGCGTCCACAAGGCGCCCCAGAAGCGCCGGAACGCCCCCCATTGCATCGCGACCAGGCCGCGCTCGTTGTCGATGTCGACCATCGGATCGCCGACGCCGGTACGCCGCGGCGCCTCGCCGTACAGCGCGGTGCCGAAGACGACGTCCCAGATCGAGAACACCTGCCCATAGTTGCAATCATGCAGCTGCGGCCGGTCCGGGTCGACGATCATGTGATGCAGGCGGTGGAATTTCGGGTCGACGAAGACGCGTTCGAGCACACGGCCGAAGCCGAAGCGCACGTTCGCGTGCGACCAGTTCTGCGCGAGTTCCCCGATGAACATCAGCAGCGCGAACTGCTCCGGCTCGACGCCGATGAACAACCCGACCGTGGCCAGCACCATCGACTGCAGGAAACCGTCGACGTAGCTGCCGCGATCGTTGGTCCAGCAGCTCATCTGGCGCTGGCTGTGATGCATGCTGTGCAGCGCCCACCACCACGGAATCGCATGCTGGGTGCGGTGCATCCAGTAGTAGACGAAGTCGTAGATCAGGTAGTAGACCAGGAACAGCGCGAGCGGATGGTGGTCGAACCACGGCACCCAGTGCGCGAGCCCGGTGGCGACCTCGTCGCTGCCGGTCGCCACCGGCACGCCGCCGGCGAACCAGTTGGCCAGCGGCGTCAGCACCAGATAGGCGAACAGGGGATTGAGCCCGAGCAGCATGACCAGCGTATAGGTGCGGTCGATGCGCGTGTAGCGGCGATGATCCCACGGTTCGGCGGGCGCCAGGGATTCGAGCGGACGGAACACCAGCCCGATCACCGCGACCTGGGCGGCGGCGATCAGCAGCGCCTCGGCGATCTCGCGCGGATCGCCGGCGAGCCCGTTCAGATGGATCAACGTGAGGAATGGCGTGACCGCGAATGCGTTCAGCCAGTCGACGGCATGGGACCACAACTCGACCATGCCGCAATTGTAACTCCGCAGCGAGGGCACGCGGCCGGCAGCAGCGCCGGCCGCGCGCGTTTTTCCGATCAGCGCATGGCGACGCGGTCGGTGCAGCTCACGTCATCGACGCTGACCTTGACGATCTCGGTCGTGTGCTGGCCTTCCGCGGTGTCGAAGTAATGGCGATCGACCGCGATCGTGCGGTTGGCGCCGCGCGGAACGGTGTAGCTCACCAGCTTGTTGTCGCTGCGCGTGGCGCCGCTCTCGGTCTTCCAATCCGCCTTGTAGCGGATCACTCCGCTGCAGCCTTCGGTGGCGCACTGGTCGCCGGCGACACCGAACACGATGCGGAACTCATCCTTGTTCAAGCGCATCACGACCGGGTCGTTGGTCAGCGAAACGGCACACGCGTCCGCGGGTGCGGCCGAAGCGATCGAGGCGGCGCCGAGGACGGCGAGCGCGACCAGGCTGAGGACAGTCTTCTTCATGGTGAATCTCCGGGCAGTTGGGAAGCGTGCTGCCGCGATCGCCAGAGGAGACGGACTTTTCGGCGGAACGGTCCTTTGTGCGACGCAGCAATTGATGCCATATATGCGCCGCATACAAAGGAAAATCAATAAGCTGGGCAAAGCCTAAGCATGCGGCAGTGCGACGCAGATGCACTCATCAGGGACTTTCGGAGGCGCCTGGGCCGCGCGCGACCACCTACCGGCTTACTCGCCGGCCGGCCATTGCCGGAAGATCACGCAGACGCCGGTGACGTCGCGCACAGCGAATTCGAGGGCGCCCCAGGGTTTTTTCGTCACGTCGCGCCCGTTCGGGTGCAGCAGATCGGGGCGCCGCGAACGGATTTCCACGTGCTGCACGCCGATCGCGTCGGTCTCGATCGCGATCTCGGGGCGGTCCTTGGCGGCGAATTCGGGGCTGGCGACCAGATAGGCCTTGGCGCCGTCGCGTTCGATGATCGCGAGATCTTCGTCCTGGTGGAGGATCTCGAAACCGAGGCCGTCGACGAAGAAGTCGATGCCTTCGTCCAAATGGTCGTAGAAGATCTTCGGGATCAACCGCTGCAGCATGACCGCGCTCCTTTACGGCGCGATCATGCGCACAAGCGACGCGCGCAGGCGAGAACGGCACGCAAAAGCTGCCAAGGCCGTCGCACAGATTGTGGGCGACGGCCCGATCGGTCTTTCCGAAGCCGCCGCGCCTGTGCGCCGCGGCGTTGCCGCTTCAGACCGGCAGCGGACCGAGGAAGTCCAGCTTGCCGATCTCGACACCGCTCTCGCGCAGGATGGCGTAGGCGGTCGTGAGGTGGAAATAGAAGTTCGGATGCACGAAGCCGAGCAGGTACGACGCGCCCTTCATCGTCGCGTCCTTGCCGCGCACCGGCAGCGTGATGTCCTTGTCGTCGCTGCCTTCGAACTGTGCCGGCGTCAGCGTCTCGAGGTAGGCGATCGTCTTGGCGATACGCGCCTGCAGCTCGTCGAATGTCGTTTCGTCGTCCTCGAAGGTCGGGCGGTCGGCCCCGGACAGGCGCGAGCTGGAGTTCTTCGCCTGGTCGGTCGCCAGGTGCACCTGGCGGGTCAGCGGCAGCATGTCCGGGTACAGGCGCGCCTGGGTCAGCACGGACGGATCGATCTTCTTCGCCTCGGCGTGCAGCACCGCCTTGCGCAGGATTTCGGCCAGATTGCGAAGGTTGGTGACGAACACCGGCACCGAGGCCTGGTACATCGTGAGGGACATGCGGATCTCCTGGATGAGGGTTTTCTTCTAGGCGCCGGGACGGCGGCCGCACGTCATCGCAACGAGCGCGCGGCGCGGACGACGTTGTGGCGGTCTGCGCCGTTGCAACCCGGGACCCTGCGCAAGACTTCCGGCACATCGCCGCATCCGGTGCGGCGACTATGCTGACCCGCTTTGGTTGCACTTTCCCTTCGACGAGTGGGCACTGCCATGCTGAAACGTTCGACGACCGCGCTGTTCGCAGCGTGCCTGATGCTGACGGGCGCATGGGCGCCCACGATGGCCTTCGCCGCCGACGACGGCGGCAAAGACGCCGCCAAAGAGGGCGCGAAGGAAGCCGGCAAGGACGATTTCGGCAAGTTGCCGCCGTTCCCGGCCGACAAGACCGTGCACGAGACCACGACGGTCGACGGCAAGAAGCTCAGCTACGACGCGACCGTCGGCTCGCTGCCGGTCGAGGACGAGAAGGGCAAGACGATCGCCGACGTGATGTTCATCGCCTACACGATGCCGGGCAAGGACCGTCCGGTCACGTTCGCCTTGAACGGCGGACCCGGCGCGTCGTCGGTCTATTTGAACCTCGGCGCGCTCGGACCCAAGCGCGTGCAGTTCGGCGCCGAGGGCAACAGCCCGTCCGATCCCGCCGTCGCGCGCGACAACCCCGGCACCTGGCTCGATTTCACCGACATCGTCTTCATCGATCCGGTCGGAACCGGCTTCAGCCGCGCGCGCGTACCGGAAGACGAGGCGAAGAAGAAGTTCTACACGACCGAAGCCGACATCAACTACCTCTCGCGCATCATCTACGACTGGCTGGTCAAGAACGACCGCCTGATGTCGCGCAAGTACCTCGTCGGCGAGAGCTACGGCGGCTTCCGCGGCCCGCGCATCACGCACTATCTGCAGACGCGGCTCGGCGTCGCGATGAACGGCGTCGTGCTGGTGTCGCCGTACCTCGATCCGGCGGCGAACGACAACGGCGACCTCTCGCCGCTGCCGTGGATGCTGACGCTGCCGAGCATTTCGGCGGCGAACCTGGAGCGCCAGGGCAAGCTGAGCGATGCGGCGATGGCCGACATCGTCGCCTACACGCGCGGCGACTACGTGACCGACCTGCTCAAGGGCCGCAGCGACCCGCAGGCGGTCGAGCGCATCGTCAAGCGCGTGACGGAGCTGTCCGGCCTCGAGCCCGAATTCGTGCGTCGCGCCGGCGGACGCCTGGAAACGCAGGCGTACCTGCGCGAAGTGTTCCGCAGCGAAGGCAAGCTCGGCAGCCGCTACGACTCCAACGTGACGGCGTGGGATCCGTTCCCGTTCTCGCCGGAACAGCGCACCAACGACCCGATCCTCGACGGCATCATCGCGCCGACGACGACCGCGATGGTCGACTTCATCACGCACACGGTCGGCTGGAAGTACAGCGGGCGCTACAACGCGCTCAGCTACGAAGTGAACCGCCTGTGGGACCGCAACTCGGAGAACAAGGGCTCGGTCGAGGAATTGCGCCAGTCGGTGGCGATCGACTCCAAGCTGCAGGTGCTCATCGCGCACGGCTGGGGCGACCTTTCGTGCCCGTTCATGGCCTCCAAGCTGATCGTCGACCAGATGCCGCTGATGGGCGATCCGAACCGCGTGCAGGTCAAGGAATACCCGGGCGGCCACATGTTCTACAGCCGCGGCGACAGCCAGGCCGCGCTGCGCCGCGACGTCATGCGCGTCTACACGGCACACTGACCCTGCTGCGCCGGTCGCCTGGCGATCGGCGCACTTGCGCGCGGACCGGCGCGCCGGGACACTGGTCGACCCCGGCACGTCAGGCCACCCGCGATCCTCTCCAAGCACGTTCAAGGCACGGCCAGGCTCGCGGTCGACGCGACGCTGGCCGTGACCGACATCGTCGAGGCGATGCACGCGAACATCGCGCGCATCCCCGGCAGCGGCGCGCCGCCTGCCACGCGGACACGCGGCGTGACCGGATGGGTCTACCGCACGATCCGGCGCGTGACCGGCTGGGTCGGCTTCGGCCTCGACCAGGCAACAGCGCGACTGCAACCGCTGATCGACCGCGTCGCCGCGACATCGAGCGGCCCGGCGCGCGAAGCGCTGGTCGCCGCGCTCAACGGCCTCGTCGGCGATCATCTCGTCGCCAGCGGCAACCCCTTGGCGGTCCCGATGCAGTTCCGCGCCGCCGGCCGCGAGCTGGCGGCTGCCGAAGGCGGCCGCACGCTGCTCCTGGTCCACGGCCTGTGCATGCACGACGGGCAATGGCTGCGGCGCGGCCACGATCACGGCGCCGCGCTCGCACGCGATCTCGGCTACCGGCCGGCCTACCTGCGCTACAACTCGGGCCTGCACGTGGCCGCGAACGGACGCGAACTCGCGCGGCGGCTGGAGGACTGGGTCAACCGCGCGCATACCCCGGTGACCGAGCTCGCCATCGTCGGCTTCAGCCTCGGCGGCCTGGTGGCGCGCAGCGCCTGCCACTACGCGAACGAGGCCGGCTATCGCTGGCCGCGACGGCTGCGGTATCTGGTCTTTCTCGGCACGCCGCATCATGGCGCACCGCTCGAACGCGGCGGTCATGCGATCGATCTCGCGCTGGGCCTGAGCCGCTACAGCGCCCCGCTCGCCGCGCTCGGCCACCTGCGCAGCGCCGGCATCACCGACCTGCGCTACGGCAGCGTACTCGCCGACGAGCACGGCCTCGATCGCTTCGGGAGCGAGTCCGCGCCGCCGCAGCACGTGGCCCTGCCCGAATCGGCGACGTGCGTAGCGATCGCGGCGAGCAGGGGGCGCAGCGCGCGCGATGCCGCCGATCGCCTGTTCGGCGACGGACTCGTCCCGGTCGCCAGCGCGCTCGGCCGCCACGCCGAGCGCGCACGCACGCTCGCCTTCGCGGCGGACCGGCAATGGGTCGGCTACGGCCTCACCCATCTCGATCTGCTCGACGACGCCGCGGTTTATGCGACCTTGCGCGGCATGCTGGCGGCGCCGCCGAAGAGGCGCCGCGGCTCACGATGAAGATCTGGGTCGACGCGGACGCCTGTCCGAACGTCATCAAGGACATCCTCTACCGCGCCGCCGAGCGGACGCGCACCGAACTCGTCCTGGTCGCCAATCAGCCGCTGGCGATACCGCGTTCGACACTCGTCAGCCGGCGTACCGTCGCCCAAGGGCTGGATGCCGCGGACGACGCGATCGTCGAATGGGCTTCGCCCGGCGATCTGGCCGTCACCGCCGACATTCCGCTCGCCGCGAAGCTGGTCGACAAGGGCGTGCTGGCGATCAATCCGCGCGGCGAGCTGTACAGCGCCGAGAACATCCGCCAGCAGCTGTCGATGCGCAATTTCATGGACGAACTGCGCGGCAGCGGCGTGCAGACCGGCGGGCCGAACGCGTTCGGCCCGCGCGACAGGCAGGCCTTCGCCAACCAGCTCGACCGCCTGCTGGCGCAGCGCATTCCGGCCGCCGGGAAGCCATCCTAAACGGCACCTGACCGGCGTCGAATCGTCACGCCGATGAAAGCATGCCTTAAGCATTCGGGAGCACAGTGCGCGTTCGCGCACTCCCTGCCCGCCGCGCGCCCACTGCCGGAATCCGCGCTTGAGTCTGCTCACCGATCCCCTACCCGCCGCTCCGGGCGAAGCCGTCCAGGAACTGCGCCGTCGCGTCGCGCGGGCCGTGCTGCGCCGCGTGTTCGGTCAGGCCGAGCGCACGCCCGCCGCCGCAACCCCGCTCCCGCTGCGCGGCATACACCGCATCCTGGTCTGCCGCATCAGTCATACGCTCGGCAACACGCTGCTGCTGACGCCGCTGCTGCGCGAACTCCAGGCGACCTATCCGGGCGCCGAGATCGAGATCCTGACGCGCTCGCCGGTCGCCGAGGACATCTACGGCGCGTTCTTCAACGTGCGCCGGATCCACTGTCTGCCGCGCCACGGTTTCAAGGCACCCGGACAGCTGCTGCGCATCATCCGCATGCTCAAGCGCGAGCGCTTCGACCTCGCGATCGATTCGTGCGTGCGCTCGCAGTCCGATCGCATCGGCGTGATGCTCGCCAACGCGACCTGGAAGCTCGGCTACATCGATCCGCGCAAGAGCGGCACGCTGACCCACGGCATCGCCGTCCCGGCGAACGTGCGCCACGTCGGCCAGTTGCCGGTGCATCTGCTGCGCAGCGCGATCGCCGAGCCGGCAGCGGAGAACTACCCGCCGCTCGACATCGGGCTCACGCCCATGGAGCGCGAACAAGGCGCCGACGCGCTTGCACGCGTCCTGGGGACCGGCACCGGCGGGGCGGCGGCGAGCCGTGTCATCGGCGTGTTCGCCAATGCCACCGGCGTCAAGCATCTCGGCAGCGAGTGGTGGCTGCGTTTCGCCGGGACCCTCGCCGCGCGCTTCCCCGACGACCGCATCGTCGAGATCGTTCCGGCATCGGGGCGATCGTTGCTCGACAACCGCTACCCGACCGTCTTCTCGAGCGGCCTGCGCAAGCTCGCACAATCGATCTCCGCGCTCGACGTGTTCGTCAGCGCCGACTGCGGCGTGATGCATCTGGCCTGCGCGACGGGAACGCCGACGCGCGGCATCTTCGCCGTGACCGATCCGACCGAATGGGGACCGTACGGCGACGGCAACGCCGTCGTCGATGCACGCCAGCAGTCGGCCGATACGGTGGCCGCTACGCTGGAGCTGCCTTTTTCGACCCAGGACGAATCCGGCGCGGCGCCCGCATTCCGCCGCCATCGCAGCCGTTGAGACATCCGGGCGCATACTTGCGCCGATGAAATCCGCAAGACGGCCGCCCGATCCGAACCGCCTGGATACGCCCGCGCGCATCAAAGGCCGCGGCGCCGCGTCGAACCCCGAGGGGCGTTTCGAGTCGATCGAGAAGACGCGCGAGGACGACGGCTGGCATCGCGAAGAAGAACCCGCGCCACGGCCGCCGACGCACGTGACCGAGGAACGCGCGCGCTCGATCGTCAGCCGCAACGATTCGCCCGATATCGGCTTCGAGCATTCGATCAATCCGTACAAGGGCTGCGAGCACGGCTGCGTGTATTGCTATGCGCGCCCCTCGCACGCGTACCTCAACTTGTCGCCCGGCATCGATTTCGAGACGAAGCTGTTCGCCAAGACGAACGCGGCCGAGCTGCTGCGCAAGGAACTCGCCAAGCCCGGCTACGTCTGCTCGCCGATCAACCTCGGCGCGAACACCGATCCGTACCAGCCGATCGAACGCCGCTACCGCATCACGCGCTCGGTGCTCGAAGTGCTCGCCGAGTTCCGCCATCCGTGCACGATCATCACGAAAAACGCCTTGATCGAGCGCGACCTCGACATCCTGCAGCCGATGGCGCGCGCGAACCTCGTGCACGCGTTCGTGTCGGTGACTTCGCTCGACAACAAGCTCGCCAGCACGCTGGAGCCGCGCGCGAGCGCGCCGCATCGGCGCCTCGAAGCGGTCGCTGCGCTCAATGCGGCCGGCGTGCCGTGCGGCGTGATGGTCGCGCCGATCATTCCGATGGTGACCGACCGCTGGATGGAACAGATTCTCGAGCGCGCCGCCGCAGCGGGCGCCACGCGCGCGGGCTACACGATCCTGCGCCTGCCGCACGAACTGAAGGATCTGTTCCGCCAGTGGCTGGACCTGCACGTGCAGCAGCGCGCCGAACACGTCATGAGCCTGATCCGCCAGATGCGCGGCGGCAAGGACAACGATGCACGCTTCGGTTCGCGCATGCGCGGCGAAGGGCCGTTCGCCGAGCTGATCCGACAGCGCTTCGCGCTCGCGTGCCGCAAGCACGGCATCGGGCGCGGACGCGACGTACGCCTGGACGGCTCGGCCTTCGCGCCGCCGCGCCCGCTTTCGCCTCAGCAGGAACTTTTCTAGCGGCGCGCGACTTCGTCGGACATCAGCGTGACGGGCGTCGCGATACCGAGCCGGCGCGCGATCAGCGTGTCGATGCTGACCTTGCCGGGGCCGGCGACGAACAACCAGACGAAGATCAGGATATCGACGACCTCGTCGAGCTCGACGAACTCGTCGAGGCCGCCGACGTTCTTGATCGCGACGAACGCGATCGCGACGATCATGTTGATCGTCATCGCGATCGTCGTGAAGCGCGTCAGCAGTCCGAGCATGAGGAAGGCGCCACCGAGGAACTCGGCGCTCGCCGAGAAGGGCGCCGTGAACGCCGGCACGGGCAGGCCCCAGTCGACGAAGCGCGCGATCGCGCCGTCGAGGTTGTGCAGCTTGGCCCAGCCCGTCTCGAGCCAGAAATAGCCGAACACGACGCGCACGATCAGCGGGCCGAGCCAGTTCAGGCGCGTCAATACGCGCAACGCGGTTTCGCAAGTTCCGGCAATCACATTGCGCATCGTCCGACTCCGATCGGTCATGTTGACGGGAAAAGATAGTCATCGAACCGCAAGACAACATCGGAACTTTCGCCGCCGCGGCATCATCTCTCCCCGCCGCCGTCGCTGCATCCGTTTGCGCGTTCGATGCGTACATGACCGCTGTCGGCGCGAATTTCTTTCGCTTCGGCGCGGCGGTCGTGTTTCGCTGCATAGCAGCAACGAAGGCGTGCAAGAATTCGAGCACTGCCCCGTTCCTGTCATGTGCCCGCCGGGGAAAGCGAGACATCACGAGCAAGATCGACACTCGTGCGCGGCACTCTCAATCACACACTACGGAGTACATCAGATGAACGCTTCCAAGCTGACCGGTATTGCTCTCGCCACGGCCGTCGCCGGCCTGTTCACGCTCGCCAGCGCCACGCCGGCGTTCGCTGCCGACGAAGGCAAGGTGAAGTGCGAACACTCCTCGTCCTGCAAGGGCCAGGGCGCATGCAAGCAGGCGAGCAACTCCTGCAAGGGCCAGAACGCGTGCAAGGGCGAAGGCTTCACGATGCAGAAGGACAAGGCTGCGTGCGACGCGGCGCAGAAGGATGCGAAGGGCGGCAAGTAAGCTCGCGCCGATCCTCGTCCGCGGTCCGGGGCATGCGCCCCGGGTCGCGGATTCCGTGCGAGGCAAGACCGATGTCCAATACCGACCCGCGCTACCGGCCCCTCGGCTTCGGCCTCGGCCTGCGCGTCGATCATTACGAAGACATTCTCGAAGGCGCTCCGGCGATCGACTGGCTGGAGGTGCTGTCCGAGAACTACATGACTCCCGGCGGCCGGCCGCTGCAGTTCCTGGCGCGTTTTCGCGAACGCTATCCGCTGGTGATGCACGGCGTCTCGCTGTCGATCGGCAGCAGCGACCCGCTCAACCGCGACTACCTCGTGCGCCTGCGCCAGCTCGCCGAGGTCGTCGAGCCGGCGTGGATTTCCGATCACCTGTGCTGGACCGGCGTCGACGGCAGCAACCTGCACGATCTGATGCCGCTGCCCTACACCGAAGAGGCGATCGATCACGTCGCCGCGCGCGTGCGCGAAGTGCAGGATTTCCTCGGGCGGCGCATCCTGCTCGAGAACGTGTCGAGCTACACCGCGTTCCATGCTTCGCAGCTCAGCGAGTCGCAGTTCCTCGCCGAGATCGCGCGGCGCGCGGACTGCCTGATCCTGCTCGACGTCAACAACATCTACGTCAGCAGTCACAACCACGGCTTCGATGCGCGCGCCTACCTCGACGACATTCCGGTCGAGCGCGTGCAGCAGTTTCATCTCGCCGGGCACGAGAACAACGGCGAGCTGATCATCGATACGCACGACGCGCCGATCGTCGACGACGTCTGGGCGCTGTACGCCGATGCGCTGCGCCGCTTCGGTCCGGTCTCGACGATGATCGAGCGCGACGATCGCATTCCGCCGCTGGCCGAGCTGATCGCCGAACTCGATACCGCGCGCGCGATCGCCGCCCCGATCGTGCGAGCGATCGCCGCATGAGCGCGCTGGCCGAACTGCAGCGCCGCCTGCAGACGCATGTGCTGCGGCCCGAGTCGGCTGCCGTCGCTGCCGCCGCACGTGCCGCGGTCGTCGAAAGCGCAGGCGCCGACGGTGCGCAGCGCCTCGGCATCTACACGCACGCCTATCGCGCGCGGCTGCTCGAAGTGCTGGGCAACGATTTCCCGGGACTGCGGCAACTCGCCGGTGCGGAAGACTTCGAACGGCTCGGACGCGGCTATGTCGAAGCGACGCCGTCGCCTTATTACAACGTACGCTGGTACGGTTCGGCGCTCGCGAATTATTTGCGCAACACCTTGCCGTGGTCGCGGCGCGAGGCGTTCGTGCAGATGGCGGAGCTGGAGTGGAGCATGGGCCTCGCCTTCGATGCGGCGGACGAGCCCGTCGTCGAGGTGGCCGATGCCGCTGCCGTCGCGCCGCAGGACTGGCCGCGCCTCGGCTTGCGCCTGCACGCTTCGCTGCAGCGGCGCACGCTCGACTGGAATGTCCACGCGATCCGTCGCGCGGTCGACCACGACGAAGCGGTGCCCGAACTGCAGGCGCTGGACGCGCCGCAGGCCTTCGTCGTCTGGCGCAAGGAATCGAGCGTGCGCTATCGCCGTCTCGAAGACGACGAATCGGCGGCGCTCGACGTGATCGCGCAAGGTTCGACGTTCACCCAACTGTGCGAACGGCTGTGCGACTGGCACGCGATCGATGCCGTCGCGCAGCGCGCGGCGGGCCTGTTTCGCCTGTGGATCGAGGATCAGTGGGTCAGCGCGCTGGAACTCCACGACGCCTGAGCCGTCGCGGGATGCCTGCGAGCGCCGCGCGGTGCGTCAGTACGGCCAGAAGATCGCGAGGAAGATGCCGCCGAGCAGGCCGAACTTGAGCGTGTAGTACAGCGTCTTGTTGACCTCGCGCAAGCGCTTGGCGTACTGGCGCACGCGATAGAACGAAGCGAACGCGCGATTGAGCCCGCCGGTGCTGTCGCCCTCCATGTTCGGCGACGCCGCCGCGGCGACGAAGCGGCGCGCGACGAAGCGGTTCAATGCCGTGGCCCAGCCGTACTTCATCGGCCGCTCGACATCGCAGAACAGAATGATGCGATCGCGATCGGTCGCGTTCTCCGCGCGATGGATGAACGTCTCGTCGAACATCACGCTTTCGCCGTCGCGCCAGCTGTAGCGTTCGCCATCGACCTCGATGTAGCAGCGATCGTCGCCCGGGGTGACCAGGCCGAGGTGGTAGCGCAGCGATCCGGCGTACGGATCGCGATGCTTGCGCAGTTCGCTGCCGGGCGGCAGCTCGGCGAACATCGCCGCCTTCACGCTCGGAATGCCGCGCAGCAGTTCGGTCGTGCGCGGACACAGCACCGCCGCCGACGGATGCGCATCGTCGTACCACTTCAGGTAGAACCGCTTCCAGCCGCGCCGGAAGAACGAATTGAAGCCGACGTCGTTGTACTGGTCAGAGGCCTTGATCTGCTGCGCCGCGCGCAGCGCCAGCGCCTCTTCGCGGATTTCCTGCCAGCGTTCGCGCAGCGGAGCCAGTTCCGGGAACTGGTCGACCGCGACATAGCGGCTCGCCGGCACGCGCGAACACGCGTACATCAGCACGTTCAGCGGCGCCATGAACGTCGAATGGTCGGTGATCTGCCGCGACAGCCGCAGGCGCACGCGGCCGCGCAGGTGCACATAGGCGGCCGATGCCAGGAACGCCAGAAGAATCAGCCACTTCATGGTGTCGCGGGAGTCGTCAAAAAGGGGAACCTTTCCATTGTAGCGGTCCGGCCGAAATGCAAGCGCACAGGTCCGGCCGTTGTTCCGTGCCTGTCGCGGCCCGGTACGGCGAACTGTTCCGTTCCGGCAACAGCTCGCGGGCAATCTGTAATGAAAAACTAACGCCTGTTCAGCTTCGGCGGCCCTCCGGGGGCGGTTTTTCCATACTGCAGCGCAAAAACTTTTCCGCGGAACCTTTCCAACGCGTCATTTTGCCGCGTGCTTCGGCGCAGCATGCCATGCCATGGCACACAACCTGCTCTTTAAGGGGTGCTCCATCAGCGGAGGAGGAAGCCATGCATCCCATTTCTAAGAGGTCGAACGCCATGTCCCGAGGCCCAACCGTGTCCCGTCGCAACGCCCGCACCTCACGCCTGTTCACGGCACTGTTCAGTTGCGGCTTCGCCGGCGCGGCGCTGTTCGCGGCCGATGCCGGCGCGGTGTCGATCCAGGGCAGCGACTGGGAACTCGACGTCGGCGGCATCGTCAACGCCTACTACACGGCAGCCAGTTGCTCGGGAACACAGCTCGCCAGCGGCGTCGCCATGGCCGGCAAGGGCCTGGGCTGCGCCGGCGAGAACCACAAGACCACGATCGGCAACGGCCTGCTGCCGAGCGGACTGATCACCAAGTTCAAGACCACGCAGGACGGCATCGACATCGGCGGCACGATCGGCATCATGGTGCACGCCGCGACCTCGTCGGGCGTCGCGCCCAACTCCGGCGTCGACGTGCGCCAGGCGTTCTTCACGCTCGGCACGGCCGACGCGGGAACACTGAAGATCGGCCGCGACTACGGCATCTTCGGTGCCAACGCGATCCTGACCGACATGACCCTGCTCGGCGCCGGCGCGCCAGCGGCGGCGAGCCAGCGCAACCGCGTCGCGCTCGGCCATATCGGTTCGGGCTACACCTATCTCGACAACTACGGCCAGCTCACCTACACCTCGCCGACGCTCGGCGGCGGCTTCACCTTCAGCGGCGGCGTCTTCAGCCCGGTCGATGCCGGTCCGTATGTCTCGAAGGCCTATCCACAGCTGCAGGCGCAACTCGCTTACAGCGTGGAGGGGTTCAAGGTGTGGGCCGGCGCCAAGGCGCAGAAGTTCTACCTGTCCAGTTCCGCGAGTCCGGACACCGTCCCGAGCGACACCAACTTCAACGAAGTGGCCGGCGAAATCGGCGCATCGTTCAAGTCCGGTCCGTTCGGACTGCTCGCCAACGTGCAGTACGGCAAGGGCATCGGCATCCTGTCCGACGGCGACCAAGGCGCGCAGAAGGGCTTCAACTATCTCGTCCAGGGCACCTACAACCTGACGGAAAAGCTGAAGTTCGGCCTCAACTACGGCAAGAGCCAGAACAAGGACAACGACACCTACAACGAGCTCTACAACCTCAACTTCAAGTCCAACGACAACGTCACCGGCGGCCTCTACTACCAGCTGACCAAGAGCGTCACGCTGGCGGCCGAACTGATGAAGCTGCAGTCCAAGGACTACGCCGGCAACACCGCCAAGCAGTACGGCGGCGACATCGGCGGCATCATCTTCTTCTGATCGCGGCACCTCCGCAAAACCCGTTGCGCCCCGAACCAACCCCACGCACCGACCGCCCAACGTCGGCCGGTGCGTGGGATTGGACTTGCACCACCCTCCGCGGCACCCGTTCCGATTCCGATCGATCGTCTATGATCGAGGCCGCCTTCCGCGCCTGCGATCGCCCATGCCCGACCGCGTCAACGACACCCTGCGCCGCATCCTGACCGCGCGCGTCTACGACGTGGCGCGCGAGAGCGAACTCGATTTCGCCGCGCACCTTTCCGCGCGGCTCGGCAACCGCGTCTACTTGAAACGCGAAGACAACCAGGCGGTGTTCTCGTTCAAGCTGCGCGGCGCCTACAACAAGATGGCGCAGCTGTCGGCGGAGCAGCTCGGCCGCGGCGTCTTCGCCGCGTCCGCCGGCAATCACGCGCAAGGCGTCGCGCTGGCGGCACGCAGGCTCGGCACGCGCGCCGTCATCGTGATGCCGGTGACGACGCCGGCGGTGAAAATCGACGCGGTGCGCGCGCACGGCGGCGACGCGGTCGAGATCGTGCTCAGCGGTGACTCCTACAGCGACGCCTACCGCGAAGCGATGTTCATCGGCGATGCGCGCGGCCTCACCCTGGTGCATCCGTTCGACGACACCGACGTGATCGCCGGGCAAGGCACGATCGCGATGGAAATCCTGCGCCAGCACCAGGCGCCGATCCACGCGATCTTCGTGCCCGTCGGCGGCGGCGGCCTGATCGCCGGCATCGCCGCCTACGTCAAGGCCGTGCGGCCCGAGATCCGCGTGATCGGCGTGCAGACCGAGGACTCCGACGCGATGGCACGCTCGATCGAACGCGGCGAGCGCGTCGAACTCGGTGAAGTCGGCCTGTTCTCCGACGGTACCGCCGTCAAGCTGGTCGGCGCCGAAACCTTCGCGATCTGCCGCGAGCACGTCGACGAAATCCTGCGCGTGGACACCGATGCGCTGTGCGCCGCGATCAAGGACGTCTACGCCGACACGCGCAGCACGCTGGAGCCGGCCGGTGCGCTCGCGGTGGCCGGCGCGAAAGCCTACGTCGAGCGCGAAGGCATCGCCGGCAAGACGCTCGTCGCGATCGCCAGCGGCGCCAATCTCAATTTCGATCGCCTGCGTTTCGTCGCCGAGCGCGCCGAGGTCGGCGAAGCGCGCGAGGCACTGTTCGCCGTCACCATCCCCGAAGAGCGCGGCAGCTTCCGCCGCTTCTGTGCCTTGCTCGGCGCGCGCAGCATCACCGAGTTCAGCTACCGCATCGGCGACCCTGCCAGCGCGCGGCTGTTCGTCGGCGTGCAGACGAAGGGCGCCGGCGAGAACGCCGAGATCGCGCGCGACTTCGTGCGCGGCGGCTTCGACGTGCTCGACTTGACCCACGACGAGCTGGCCAAGCTCCATCTGCGCCACATGATCGGCGGCCGCTCGGCGCTGGCCGAGCACGAACTGCTGTACCGCTTCGATTTTCCCGAGCGGCCCGGCGCACTGGCGCGTTTCCTGGCCGCGCTCGATCCGGCCTGGAACATCAGCCTGTTCCACTATCGCAACCACGGCGCCGATTACGGCCGCATCCTGGTCGGCATCCAGGTGCCGGAAGCGGACCACGGCGCGTTCGCCGTCTTTCTCCAACGCCTCGGCTACGCCTGGCGCGACGAAAGCGACAACCCGGCGTATCGGCTGCTGCTGCGCGCCTGATGACCGCAACGGCTCCGCCGGCGGCAGCCTCGTTCGCCGAAGCGGCCGACGACACGACCCGCCTTGCACGCATCGCGGTGGCGCCGCGCACGTTCACCGGCGATGCCGGCATCGCGGGGGCATGGCGCAAGCCGCAGGCGTTCTTCGAGCGCACCTTGCTGGAACGGCTGACGGCCGCCGGCGCCCTCGTCGTCGGTACGTGCCTGCCGCGCGAACCGCACGATGTCGCACGCCTGGCGATAGCGTATGCCGCGCAATGCGACGGCCTCGTGCTTCAGGGCGGCAGCGACATCGCCGGCGCCGATCGGGTGGCGGGGACCGATCGCGAACGCGATCGTTTCGAGATATCCCTCGTCGAGTCGTTCCTGCAGCTCGACAAGGCCGTCCTCGGCATCTGCCGCGGCATGCAGCTGATCAACGTCGCGCTCGGCGGCTCGGTCGCGGCGCTGCCCGACGCGCAAGCGGCGCGGCACAGCGATCCGCCGATTTACGAAGCGCATGCCCACGCGATCGATCTTGTCGAGACGGGCTATCTCGCCGCGATGTATGGCACATGTAAAGGTCGGGTCAACACGGCGCATCGGCAGGCGGTAGCCCGGCTCGGCGCAGCGCTCGAAATCGAAGCGACTTGTGCGGAGGACGGCACCATCGAAGCCTTTCGTTCGCGCGCACATCGCTATGTGATCGGCGTGCAGTGGCATCCGGAGTTCGATCACGGCAGCGCGGACCGCCTGGACGGCGATCGCTTGTTGCGCGACTTCATCGCCCACGGCTTCGTCCGGTAAACTGTCGCGATACCCTTCCTTTCGTACACGTCGCTGGATGCCTGGACTCGCCGAACCCGCAGGGCATCGAGCCGCGCTGCCCGCATGGAGCGGCAAGCGCGCGACCTTGGACGGCCTGCGTGCCCGCCTTCGATGCAGCCGCATCCCGGAAGGCTTCTCGATCAGCCACGCACGCTGGATCGAGCGGCGCGAGGCCGCACTCGATTTCATCGGCAAGCAATCGGGCGGCGCCATCGTCGCCGTACGCAGCGATCGCGCCGACGAAGACGCGCTGCAGGCCTCGAACGCCGGTCACTACCGCACCTGTCTTCACGTCGATGCATCGGATCGGCATCAGGTCGAGGCGGCGGTCGATGCCGTATTCGCCAGCTACGGACATCCGCGCGCGGCCGAAGAGGTGTTCATCCAGCGCCAGGTCGCGCCCGTGCGGGATGCCGCAGTGGCTTCCACGCATGCCGTGCCGGACGGCGCGGCGTACTACGTCCTCAGCATCGCGCCAGGTCCGCACAGCGACGACGTGACCCGCGGCTCCGCCGATGTCGATACGTGGTATCTGGCGCGCGACGACGTGCGTCGCGACGCGTTGCCGCAGCGATGGCGCGCGTATCTCGACGCGCTGACCGAAGTCGAATCGGCCTTCGGCGCCGTGCCCTGCGAAGTCGAGATGGTCGCCGACGAAAGCGGATGCGTGTGGCTGCTGCAAGCGCGCCCGCTGCTCGTGCCGGCACACGACGAACGCGCACTGATCGCGCTGCGCCGCGAGACCGAAGTGCATCTGCTGCAACGGTTCGCGCGATCGCCACCGCTGCTCGGCATGATGCCCGACTGGAATCCGGCCGAACTCCTCGGCGAACATCCGAGGCCGCTCGCGCGCAGCCTGTTCGACCGGCTGATCACGCAGCGAGCCTGGCGCCTCGGTCGCGCCGCGCTCGGCCATGCGCGCGTCGACGACGAAGCGCTGCTGCAGATCCATGCCGGCCGCCCCTACATCGACGTGCGCGCCAGTTTTCGTTCGCTGCTGCCGGCCGGGTTGCCGCCGGCCCTCGGCGCACGCGTCGTCGACGCTTACGAAGAACGCCTGCGCGCCTGTCCGGCGCTGCACGACAAGGTCGAATTCGAGATCGCCTTCACGGCCGCGCACTCGGGTATCGAGAAGCGCATCGAAACGCGCTATCCGGGGCTGCTCGACGCCCGTGAGCGCGCCGCTTTCGCACACGCCCTGCGCCGACCGACGCGCGCCGCACTCGACGGCCCGCTCGCGCGGCGATTGCAACGAGGTTTCCTGCGCGACCTCCAGCATGCACCGCCGCCTGCGCAACCGCGGCCACTGCGCCGTGCGCTCGGGCGGCTGGAGCTGCGCACCGGCGTGCGCTTCGCCATGGCCGCAAGAATGGCCTTCGCCGTCGAAGCCGTGCTGCGCGCGGCCGTCGATGACGGAGCACTCGATGCGCGCCGCTTGACCGGCTTCAAACGCGCTGCACTGTCCGATGGCGCGAATCCGGAACCTGCGATGGACACCGGTCACGTGCGCGCCGGCACCTTCGAACTGGCCGTGCCGACGCGGCGCGAAATCGGCGCGCGCAGGTTCGAGTCCGTCGAAGCCCGAGCGGCTGATGCGGCACTTGCGCCCGCACTGGGTATCGACGAAGCCGCGCATCTCGCGCGCACGCTGCGCGAACTCGGCAGCGCGCTGTCGCCGCAGGACCTGATCGCCCACTATCGCCTGCTCGTGCAGGTGCGCGAACTGGGCAAGTTCGCACTGGCACGTGGCGTGTCGCTCGCCTTGGATGCGCTCGAGTTGCGCGCGGGCACGTTCGGCATCGATCGCGAGGACGCCGGCTGGCTGCTGCTGGAAGACCTGCTCGACGAGGAGGCGCACGCGACGCTCCTGCGCCGGCGCATCGACGAAGCCGCCGCGCGGCATCGTCTGGAGAACGCACTGCGCATGCCGCTTCTGCTCGGCGATACGCACTTGAACGGTGTCCATTGCGCGCCGGGCCAGGCGAACTATCTCGGCGACGGACGCTGCTGCGGTCCTGTCGCGGTCATCGACGCGCGCTCGACGCCGGACGACGTGCCGCTGCATGCGATCGTCGCGATCGCGAGCGCCGACCCCGGCTTCGACTGGATCTTCCTGCGCCGTCCCACCGCGCTGCTGACGGCGTTCGGCGGTCCGAATTCGCACATGGCGATCCGTTGCGCGGAGCAGGGCGTGCCTGCGCTGCTCGGCGTCGGCCTCGAATCCTTCCGCCGTCTTGCCGGCGCGGCCCGCATGACGATCGATTTCGACACGCGCACATGGAGCTTGATGTGATGGATTGCGCCGCTGCACTGGAATGGGACTACAGCGAACTGGCCCGCCACTACCGGCAACGAGCCCCGTACTCCGAGGAAGGCTTGCGCGAGTTGTTCGCGGCGCTGCGCCTGCCGCCGCAATCGCACGGCGTGGACATCGGTGCAGGGACCGGGCGCCTGACCGCGTCGCTGGTCGCGCAGGGATTGGAGGTCACCGCGATCGAGCCGAACGCAGCGATGCGCGCCATCGGTTCGGCCGAGGTCCCGCAGGCGCGCTGGCTGGCGGCGCGTGCGCAAGCGACCGGACTGCCGGCACGATGCGCGCGGCTGGTCACGTTCGGCTCCTCATTCAACGTGGTGCCTGCCGACGCGGCGCTGCGCGAGTCGGCACGACTGCTGCAGACGGACGGCTGGCTGGTCTGCCTATGGAACCATCGCGACCTCGATGATCCCGAGCAGGCCCGGTTGCAGGCCGTGATCGACGAGCATGTGCCGGGCTACGCGCACGGCAGCCGTCGCGACGATCCTACGCCGGTACTGGCAGGCGACGGCCGCTTCGACGAGGTCGTGCATCTGCAAGGCACGCTGCTGCACGAGCTGCCCTGCGCCGATTTCGTGCACGGCTTTCGCGCGCACGCCACGCTCGTGCGGCAGGCCGGCGCGGCGCTGCCGCGCGTGCTCGATGCACTGACGACGGCGCTGCACGGGCGCCGCACGATCGCGGTTCCTTTCGTGACGCGCATCTACGCGGCGCGACGCAACGCCCGGCCATGACCACGGCGATCGTCCTCGCGGCCGGTCGCGGCTCGCGCCTGGGCAAATACACGCGGCATCTGCCGAAGGCCCTGGTGCGCGCCGGCGGAAGGTCGCTGCTCGACTGGCATCGATGCGCGCTGCGCGAGTGCGGCGTGTCGGCCGTCGTCGTCACCGGCGGCTATCGGCGCGACCGATTGTCGCTGCACGCGGCCGAGCTGGTCGACGTGCCGGACTGGCACGCGGCGGGCCCGCTCGCCTCGCTCCTCGCCGCGCGGCCCGAGCGCTTCGAAGACGGCTTCCTCGTCGTCTACGCCGATTGTCCGCATCATCCATCGAACGTGCAGCGCCTGCTCGCATCGTCCGCCGACGTCGCCGTGGCGGGCGACCGCGAATGGAAAGCGCTGTGGACGCAGCGCTGCGAAGACCCGCTGCTCGATGCCGAGACCTATCGCGGCGCCGACGGCGAGCTGCAAGCGATCGGCGCACGCACGCACGACATCGACGCGATCCAGGCGCAGTTCGCCGGGCTCGTGCGCTTCACCGCGCGAGGCTGGCAGCGGACGCGGCAGGTTCTCGATGCCGCGACGACGCCGCCGACGGACATGACGGGACTTCTATCTCTGTTGCTGCGCGCCGGCGAACCGATCGCGGACGTGGCGATCCACGGGCGCTGGTGCGAGATCGACAGCGCCGATGACCTGCGGCTGTGCCGGCGCCGGCTGCGCGATCGCTCGCCGTGGAGCCACGACTGGCGCGACAGCCGGAACGAATCCCGATGCCGGTGATCTGGATCACCGGCCTGCCCGGCGCCGGCAAGAGTTCGACGGCCGCCGCGGTCGTCGAACGACTGCGCCGAGACGGCGACGCCTGCGTCCAGCTCGACGGCGATCAACTGCGGCTCGCGCTCGCACCGTTGGCGGGCGGCTACGACATCGATTCGCGGCGCCGGCTCGCGCACGCCTACGGCGCACTCGCCGCCCTCCTCGACGCGCAAGGACTGACCGTCGTCGTCGCGACGGTTTCGCTGTTCCACGAGATCCACGCGGCCAACCGGGCCCGCTTTGCCGAGTACCTGGAGGTGCTGCTCGTCTGCGACGAAGCCATGCGCGCACGCCGCCGATCGCAGGAGGGTCCGCAAGTCGGCATCGACATCGCCGCGGAGCTTCCGGTCGCACCCGATCTCGCACTGCGCAGCGACGCGCTGCCGCCCGCGGCGATCGCGCGGGCGATCCTCACGCAGTGGCGCGACCGTCATGGCCGCTAACCCGCTCTTCCACGACCTGCCCGAACGCCCGGGCTATGCACGCTACGACCTCGACCTCGTTTCGCCCGAGGTGCCGAGCGGCGCCGCGTGGCTGGTCAACTGCCTGCTCGAGCTCGGCGTCAGCGCATGGAAGCCGTGGGGCACCGACGACCGCGCGCACTGGCAGCACCTGCAGGACTTCGACTATCGCTACGTCGGCGGCGACAACGGCTGGAGGCGCGTGCTGCCGGCACTGGTCGACGGGCGCGACTTCGCCTTCCGCGCGCAGCCCTGCGTGCGCGCCCATCATGCGTGGCCCGGCGTGCACCCGCCGGCCTCGCGCACGATCCTGTTCGTGCGCGATCCGCGCGACGCGCTGCTGTCGGCTTGGCATCGGCTGCGCCGGATCGGCACGATCGCGCCGGATCAGGACTTCATCGCTTTCTGCAGAAGTCCCTTTTTTCACTATCCGATCTCATGGCAGGACTATCTGCTGCTGTTCCTGCGCACGTGGCGCGCCGCCCTCGCCCGCACCGACGCGCTCGTCGTGCACTTCGAGGACTACCGCCGCGACGCCGCCGGCACCTTGCTCGCGGTTCTGCGCTACCTCGATGTCGAAGCGACGGAACCGGCCGTGCAGGCGGCGGTGACGGCATCGGCGATCGCTAAGGTCAGTGCCGAGGACCGGCGCCTGCATGCCGAAGGCATCGTGCCCTCGACGATCGTGCGCGGCGTTCCTCCGGGCGAATACGAGCGCCAGTTCGACGACGCCGCGCATCGGCTCGTCGGCGCGCGCTTCGACGATGTGGGCGCATGGCTCGGCTACGAACCGTCGCCGGCAGCGACAGCCGCCGCGCGCGCCGTGCAATCGCGCGAGCAGGTCCATGCCGGCATCCTCGATGCGCTGCGCAAGGCCGGCATTCCGATCGACGGCGCCGGCTGGCTAGCCGCCACGCTCCTCGACGGCGCGAAGGATATCGATCTGGCGGCGACGAGCGAATCGAAGCCCACGGCCTAGTCGAACGCAACAGGCACCCTCGTGGCGAGCGCCTCGCGATCCGGAGCGGTTCGATCGTCGCGCACGTTCGAGCCGGGCATCGGCCGGCGGCGCTGATCGCCGAGCGAATTCCCTGCGCGCACGCTATCTTTGCGCGGATGCCTCGCCTCCTCTACCGCTTTTCCGACTACCGCATCGATCCGTCCGCGCGCGAGATCACGCGCGCCGGCGAACTGCAGGCGGTGTCGCCGCCGGTGTTCGACTGCATCGCCTACCTGATCGAGCATCGCGAGCGCGCGGTCGGCCGCGACGAACTGATTTCCGCCGTATGGGGCCGTGCCGAGATCAAGGACGACCTGCTGGCGCAGACGCTGGTGCGCGCGCGCCGCGCCGTCGGCGACAGCGGCAACGAACAGCGGGCGATCCGAACGATTCCGCGCTTCGGCTATCGCTGGATCGCCGCGATCGAGGTCGACGACGACGGTCACGACGGGCCGGCCGAAGCCGGCGCGCGAACCGGCGCCGCGCCGGCGCCCGAGACGGTAGAGATGCCCGCTGCCGCACCGAAACGCGCACGGCGGCCCCGCCTGATCGTCGCGACTGCACTGCTGCTCGCGGTGATTGCCCTGGGCGTCGTCGTGGCACCGCGCCTGCGCCAGCAGGCTCCAGTCGCGGCGGGATCCACCGCCGCAACCACCGCGTCCGCCGGCGAAGTGTTCCTGGTGCTGCCGGTGCGCGTGGCCGAAGCCGCGCGCGAGACGGCCTGGATCCGCCTCGGCGGCATGGACTACATCGCGACGACGCTGCGCGAGCAGGGTCACCTGCGCGTGTTGCCGAGCGACGCCGTGCTGACGTTGATCGGGCAGCACGAACCCTCGACCGCCGACAGCGGCGAGTGGCAGCGCCTGCAATCCGCGGCCGGCGCCGCCTACTTGGTGACGCCGCGAGCGACGCCGACCTCGCGCGGCTGGCGGCTGGTGCTCGATGTGTACCACGACGGTCATCGCGCCAGCTACGCGGCGGACGGCGCCAATCCGCTGGAGGCGTCCGCGCGTGCCGCATCGATGTTCCTCGGCGGCCTCGGCTTGCCGTCGCATGCGGACGAGGCCGACACGACGCCGGCGATCGAGCAGGCGCAGCGCATCGGCGCCGCCTTGCTCGCCGGCGATCTCCCCGAGGCACGGCGCGTTGCCGAGCAGGTGCCCGAAGCGCTGCGGCAGACGCCCGAAGTACGGCTGATGATCGGCAAGGTTGCCTACCGCGGCGGCCATGTCGACGAGGCGCAGGCGATCTTCGCGCCGCTTGCCGCCGACGCGACGCTGTCGCCGGCCAACCGAGCCTGGGCGCAGATCGGACTCGGCGCCGTCGCCGTCCGCCGCGAGGACTTCGACGCGGTCGAACGCGAATACGGCGCCGCCATCGCGACACTCGGCGACCATGCCGACCCGTATCTGCTGGGCCTGGCCTACATCGGACGCGGCATCGCCCATGGCGGGCGCGGCGACACGGAGTCCGCGCTGTCCGACCTCGGCCGTGCGCGCGTGGAAATGGAGCGCGCCGGCAACCGCATCAGCATCGCCGACATCGACATCGACGTGGCGCTGGTCGAGGCGAATCGCGGCCGCCACGCCGAAGCGATCGCGATCTACGACCGCGCGATCGCCGCGCTGGCCGAGTTCGGCGCGCGCGACCATCTGGCGACCGCCCTGCTCGACAAGGCGACGTCGCAGCTCGCGTTGCTCGACCTCGACGGTGCGCTGGCGACCAGCGGGCGCTCGTGGGACATCGCCCGCACGCTCGAGAATCGCAGCGTCGTGCACCGCTCGGCGGCGGTGCGTGCACGCGCCTTGCTCGCCGGCGGCCAGCTCGGCGCGGCGGCCGAGCTGCTCGATCCGGCAGATCGCTCCGCGCCCGCCGAAGAAGATGCCGAGCTCGCCGTGCTGCGCGCCCGCCTCGCGTTCGAGCGCGGCGACGCGGCGGCGGCGGCGAAGCTGGCCGGCGACCAGATCGATCGCCTCGGCACTGTCGCCGCGGCGGCCGGCGCGTCGGCGGACGCCGTCGAGCTGGCCTTGCTGTCGCTCGACGTGGCACGCGCCACCGGCGATGCCGCACCGGTGCAGCGCCTGGTCGAACGCATGCGCGCATCCGCACGACCCGCCGATGGCGCGCGCCGGGCGACGGTGCTGCAACTGGCCGCGGCCGAACTGCGCGATGCCGCCAACGACAGCGGCGCCGCATCGACCTATGCCGATGCACTGGACGCGGCCGACCGCGGCGGCGCACCGGACTTGATCGTCGCGGTCGCCGCCGCCGAGCTGAACTACCTGATCGCGCACGGCTCGCTGGACGCCGCGATGACCGTGCTCGGCCGTCTGAGCGCCTATACGGCCACCGACTACACCGCCGCGAGCGCCGCCGCGGCGGTGTACCGCGCGCGCGGCGAACGCGCACTGGCGCAGGCGAGCGAGGCCCGCGTGCGCGCGCTCGCCGGAGAGCGTGCGGTGCCGCCAGCGCGCTGAGGGAACCGCGCTTCACGCATCGCCCATGCTTTGCCCATGGTTCGCGCAGGCATCGCCCATGCGGCGCACGCGCCGCTGCATGGCGCGCGCTCGCAGCTGTCGCATGCTCCGGGGGCGACACGCCGGCACCCAAGCCGGCCCGCCTACCGAAACGGAGCAGAGGTTTCATGATCCCACGAGTCCTTGCACTGGCCGCCCTGGCCGGCGCGACCGCGCTTCATTCCGGGCCGGCCCGCCCGGCCCCCACGACCGGCAGCGGTACCTGCAGCGCCGGCATTTGCCTCGACGTGACGCTCGGCACCGACACCAGCGAGGGCGCCTGCGGCACGGTCACGTCGCTCGACGTGACGGCCGGCGATCCGGTCAACCTCTGCTACACGGTCACCAACGGGTCCAGCGACACCCTGAACTACCAATGGCTCGGCGACGACGTCGACGGCGCCTTCCTGACCGCCGCCCAGCAAACGCTCGCGCCGGGTGCGAGCTACCAATACAACCGCGTGTTCGCTGCCTATCGCAGCGAGACGCCGACCGCGACCTGGCTGGCGACGGCCGCGCAGACCACCTACGCCCACGACGACAGCGGAGCCTCCGACTTCGTCGACATCGCCTCGACCGGCGACCTGGTCGGATACCCGCAGCAGAACAGCTGGATCGCGATGACGAGCCTGCCGTTCGCATTCCGTTTCTACGACCAGACCTCCGACCAGCTCTGCGTCAGCGCCAATGGTCTGCTGTTCTTCGGCGTCGACACGTGCCCGATCGAGCCGTTCGCGCCACTGGGCGTGTACTGGTTCGAGAACGTGCCGTTGCCCGCGCTGCCGGCGCCGGCCATCGCGCCGTACTGGATGCACTTCTACTTCGACGGCCAAGTCCACACGCAGACGCTGGGCTCCGCGCCGAATCGCCAGTTCATCGTCGAATGGTCGAACGAGCAGGCCTGGAACAGTTCGGGCGACGGCGGCACCGGCAATCCGATCGTCGCGTTCGAAGCGATTTTCGACGAGGCCAGCGGCAACCTGTCGTTCGAGTACGAGCACACCGCCTTCGGCGATCCGGCCAGCGACGACGGCGCGGCCGCGACGGTCGGCCTGCAACGCGACGGCGACTACGCCGACCAGTATTCGTACGACACCGCCTCGCTGCACGACGGCCAGTCGATCGTGTGGACACCGTCGCATCCGGTCGGCTACAGCGCCAGCGCCCAGGTGCAGCTCGCGGTCGGCGCGCCGACGCTCGCGCTGACGCCGACGGCCTTGGACGGCGCCGCATCGGCGGGCGCGTCGACGACGCTGCCGCTGTCGATCGCCAATGGCGGCGACCGCGATCTCGACTGGACCTTGCAGAAGGCGGCCGTGCCGGCCGACGCGCACTTCCCACGCCACACGCGCGAGTTCGCCCATGGCGTGCGCGACGGCAAGACAGCCGAACGCGCACCGTCGGCGGCACCGTGGTCGCGAGCGCTGTTCCCGCAGCGGCCGCTCGGCGACGCCGTGCCGGCCTACGCGATCGCCGCGCTGCCCGACGGCGTCGCCTTCGTCGCGTTCGATGCGACCCAGCCGGGCTCGCTCGAGACCGTTCTCGACGGCGAAGAGTCCGACATCACCGCGGCAACCTTCATCGGCAACGATTTCAGCCAGGAGTACGCCGTCAAGGTCACGCAGAGCGGCCCGCTGCACTTCTATACGTCGAAGTTCGGCACGCTCGACACCGCGACCGGGCAGTTCACACCGATCGCGACGATCACGCTGCCGTCGATCACCTACGTCGGCGCGCTGAAGTGGGATCCGGTCAGCGGCATGCTGTACGCGATCACCGTCACGTCGACCGGCAGCGGCGTGCAGAGCTACGGGCTCTACACGATCGACGCCGCCACCGGCGACTCGGCCTTCGTCGGATCGATCCAGGGCAGCGGCGTCAACCCGAACATGCTGATCATCAACGCCGCGATCAGTCCGAACGGGCTTCTCTACGCGATCGACATCGTCGACAACGTGCTGCTGGCGATCGACAAGAGCACCGGCAACGCCGCCGTCATCGGCCCGACCGGCCTCGTTGCGAATTTCGCGCAAGGCATGGACTTCGACCAGAGCACCGGCCTTCTGTACTGGGCGGCCTACACCTTGATCGACGACGCCGGCGACTACGGCAGCAGCCTCTATACGCTCGACGTCGACAGCGGTCATCCCACGCTCGTCGGCGACGTGCAGGATTCGGCCGAGCTCGCCGCGCTCGCGATCGCCCACGCCGATCCGTGTCTCGACGCCGGCGACGTGCCGTGGCTCGCGTTCGACAGCACGGCCGGTACGACCGTGGGAGGCAGCACCAGCACGGTCACGCTGACGCTCGACGCCGCCGGCCTCGCCCCCGGAACGTACCAGGCGAACGTGTGCGTCTACACCAACGATGCGAACCACAGCATCGCGGCGGTGCCGGTGAGTTTCACGGTGACGTCCGACGTCATCTTCGAGGACGGTTTCGACGGACCCTGAGGCGACTCCCTGCCGGTCCGCGGCGCCGCTCCGGCGGCGCCGCCTTTTTTCTACGCCGAGATCGCCAGGCGTTCGCTGCGATAGATCCGCGCGGTGAATGCGAACACCAGCAGCGCCGCGACGGCCGTGCAGACGAAGCACAAGGCGAGTTCGCGCGGCGCGACCGCATCGCCGCGCAAGAGCCGCGTGACGGCGATCTGCTGGCCCATCAACGGCACCGCGTACATCCACGTCTGCGTCTTCAGCGGAAACATCGACAGCATCAGCGTCGGGATGACCGGCACGAACATCAGCAGCGACAGATACGTCTGCGCTTCGCGGAAACTCTTCGCGAAGGCGGCCGCCAGCGTCTGCAACGTCGCCAGCAGCAGCACCAGCGGCAGCATCGCCAACAGCGTCAGCACGGCGAAGCGCGGACCGATCTCCAGGCTCATGCCGAGCTTCTCGGTCGGCAGGAACTGCCCGGCGATCGAGAACGCGACGATGCTGATCAGCAAGGTCGTCAGCGCGAAGACGCAGGTCGCCGCGAGCTTGCCGGCGAGGATCTTGCTGCGCGACACCGGATTGACCAGCAACGGCTCCAGCGACTGCCGCTCGCGCTCGCCGGCGGTGGTGTCGATCGCCAGCGCCATGCCGCCGACGAATACGCCGAGGATGAAGAAGTACGGCAGCATGCCGAACATCGTGCCGCTGCGCGACTGCGCGGTCGACTGGTCGCGATCGGCGACCACCAGGGGGCGGATCACGTCCGGCGAGAGACCGCGCGCGACCAGCCGCAGCGCGCCGGTACGCTGGCCATAGTTCTCCAGCAGCGCGCGCAGGCGCCCGACCGAACCTTGCGCGTCGCGCTGTGACTGGTCGTAGATCAGCTCGACCTGCGCCGACTCGCCTTTGTTCCATGCCTCGACGTAGCTCGCAGGAATGCGCAGCACGACGTCGGCGTCGGTGTCGCGCACGGCGCGTTCCGGATCGTCCGGCGCCGGCTTGATCTCCACGCCGTGTTGCTTCAGCGCATCGACCAGGTTCGGCGCGCGCTCGGCGCCGATCACCGGCAGCGGCAGCGGCTTGTCGGCCTTCTCGATCTCGCGCGTGACCGCCGTATTGATGATCAGCACGAACACCAGCGGCGCGAACAAGGGTCCGGTCAGCAGCGTATTGATGATCGTGCGGCGGTCGCGCAGGTTCTCGCGGACTTCCTTCCAGAACACGGTGAGGGCGGATTTCATGCGCGGGGTCCTTGTTTGCGCGGGGCGTCGAGCAGCGAACGGCCGAAGCCGACGGGTTCGATAGCTTCGACGGCAGAGAGCGCCTGCCTGTCGAAGCCCCTCATCACTCCTTCTGCAACATACGGGTCCTGGCCGTCATTCCCGTGCAAGCGGGAATCCATTTTGCTCTCGAGGCGAAAGCGAGTGCGGCAAGAAGCACGTGGATTCCCGCTTGACCAGCTTCGCTGTTGAAGAAGCGCCTCGCGGGAATGACGACGGTGTGCGTTGGTTTGCGGGCGTGCCTTCATGCCGCCAACCCCTCGTCCGAACCGATGATCTTCACGAAGGCGTCCTCCAGGCTCGCCTCGCCGGTCTGCGCGAGCAGCTGCGCGGGCGTTTCGTCGGCGACGACGCGGCCGCGCGCGATCACGACGATGCGATCGCACAGCGCGCCGACTTCCTGCATGATGTGGCTGGAGAACAGCACGCAGCGGCCTTCGTCCTTCAGCTTGCGCATGAAGGTGCGCATCGCGCGCGTGGCCATCACGTCGAGGCCGTTGGTCGGCTCGTCGAGGATCACGTTGCGCGGATCGTGGATCAGCGCGCGCGCGATCGCGGTCTTCACGCGCTGGCCCTGCGAGAAACCTTCGGTGCGCCGTGCCGCGATGTCGGCCATGTCGAGCGCGGCGATCAGCTCGTCGGTGCGGCGCCTGCGCGTCGCCGCATCGAGCCCCTGCAGGCGGCCGAAGTAGTCGATGTTCTCGCGCGCGCTGAGGCGCTTGTACAGGCCGCGCGCATCCGGCAACACGCCGAGTCGGCGGCGTACGCCGAGCGGATCGGCCGCCGCGTCGATGCCGTCGACGAGGACCTGCCCGCGTTCGGGTTTCATCAAGGTGTAGAGCATGCGCAGCGTCGTCGTCTTGCCGGCACCGTTCGGCCCGAGCAGACCGGTGATTTCGCCGTCGCGCGCGACGAACGAGACGTTGTCGACCGCCTTCACGGCGCCGAAGGTCTTGTGCAGGTCCCTCACCTCGATCATGGCGCAGCTCCGTTGAAGTCGATGAAGGCCGGGGTCGCGCCGAAATCGGCGATGCACCCGGCATCGAGTTTCTTCACGTCGAGCGTGTCGACGAACCGATCGACGACCTTCGGCAGGCAGCCGCGCCCCATTACGCTGTGGCCCTGGCCTTTCGCGACCAGCTGGCGTCCGTTCGGCAGGCCCTCGAGGATCGCCTCGCCGTAGCGCGCCGGCGTGACCGGGTCGAGTTCGCCGGAAAGGATCAGTACCGGCTTGTCGCTCTGCACCGGCACGTGGAAGTCGGCCGGACGCGTTCCGCGCGGCCAGATCTCGCATTGCGCGCGCATCACGCGCACGAGCGCGTCGCGCAGCAGCAGCGAAGCATCCTGCGGCCGATCGACCAGCAGGTCGGCATCTTCCGCGCAGATCACCGACAGCTGCATGCCGCTGCCGGCGATATCGGACACTTCGTCCGAAATGAGCTCGGCCTGGCCGACCAGCGGCGCGGTGTCGCCTTTCAGCGCGCGGTCGATCACCAGCGGCAGCAGCGCGCTCGTCTCCGGCGAGTAGGCGAACAGGCGCACCAGCGAAGCGAGCCCCGCTGCACCGAGCGGCCTGGTTTCGCCGGCGTAGGTGCGCGGATGGCGCAGGGTCACCTGCTGCGGCGTCGCCGCAAGCTGGTCGCGCAGGCGGTAGAGGTTCGCATAAGGATCGCCGAACGCTTTTGCACAGGCCGGCGTGCGCGTGCAGTCGGCGAACTGCGCCTTGAGCGCCGCATCGAGATTGCCGGCGAATTCCGCGCCGAACACGAGCTCGTTCGGCGCCGGACTGTCGAGCACGACACTGCGCACGCCGTCCGGATGGCTGCGCAGGTACTGCTGCGCGACGCGGGTGCCGTAGGAGACGCCGACCAGGTCGAATTGCGGCGCACCGAGCGCCTGGCGCACCGCTTCGAGGTCGCGCACGGCGGCGGTCGTCGTGTACTGCGCGGGATCGGCGTTCTTGGCGACCTCGTCGAGGCAGGCGCGGGTCGCGGCGCGGATCTTGTCGAAGTCGATCGCGTCGGTCGACTTCGCGTCGTCGTCGTCGAGATCCTGCTTGCAGTCCAACGGATGCGAGGCGCCGGTGCCGCGCTGATCGAGCAGCAGAAGATTGCGATGCCGCAGCAACGGCGCGAAACCCCCGGCCGCACGCGGATACACCGCGGTGGCGGCCTGGCCGGGACCACCAGCGAGCAGCACGACGAGATCGCGCGCCGCCGCCGGCGCATCGCTGCGGATCAGCGCGAGATGCAGGTCGATGCGCCGTCCGTCGGGCTTGTCCCAGTTCTCCGGCACTTGGAACGGCGCGCAGAAGGCGGCGGTCGTCGCCGCCGAGTCGCGCTGGCCGAGTTCGCACGGCGAGAACGCCAGCGTGCCGAGCGTGAAACCCCGCTCGCCGCTCTTCTGCACCAGTGCGACGCCCTGCGTCGAAACGGCATCGCCCGCGGCGTCGGATGCGGGCGACAGCCATCGCTTGGCGGCGAGCGCGCCGAGTGCGACGACGGCCACGGCAATGCGAAACACGGTGCGTTTGTTCATCGTCTGTGCTCGGCGGGATCGAAGATCGCTTCGATCGATTTGCGGAAAAGGCGTGCGATGCGGAAAGCGAGCGGCAGGCTCGGCGCGTAGCGGCCGGTCTCGATCGCGTTGACGGTCTGGCGCGACACTGCCAGCTGCGCTGCCAGATCGCCCTGCGACCAGGCTTTCGCTTCGCGCAGCTGGCGCACGCGATTGTTCATCGGCGCAAAGCGACCCGGTGTCGATGCGTGCAGCGCAAGCACCCTGCGTCGAACGGCAGGAGCGGTGTGCAAGCACCTTGCATACGCCGTGCTCGCGGCCGCGTATGCGTCCCACGTGATGCATGCCGCATGCGTTTCCTCGAAACCCCTATCAAATCGACTTTACAGCTGTATGCAATCCGCAGCAATCACGATGTCAAGCGAACTTGACACGCTCCGGATCCGGCCGCCGGCGAATTGCGAAGCGCATCACATCAAAGACGCGCCCAGTTACAAGTCGACAATCGGCGATTTTTCATTTCACGTTGCTGAAGTCGATTACTGCCGCGGTGCGCGTGCTTTAGCCGCGCAGCGACGTGAAAACCGATGTCGAGCGACGATTCGCGATTGGCACGAGCCGTGCGTAGGGATGGCCGGGCACTCCGCCCGACCAACCGCCACGAGATCATTCATGAACATCAAGACCGCCTTCACCTTTGCACTGCTCGCATTCGGCAGCATGGCCGCCGCGCAAGCCGATGCCGCCACGGCCACGACGAGCTTCAACGTGAAGATCACGATCACGAGCACGTGCACCGTCGACACGCCCGCCGCCACCGACGTGAACTTCGGCACGGTCGCGTCGACCGCGACGAACGTCGCCAACGCCGGCGCGCTCAACGTCAACTGCACGAACAGGACGCCGTACACGATCGCCCTCGACAACGGCCAGAATTTCGGCACCGGCCCGCTGCGCAACATGAAGGGCGGCACCGGCGCGGACCTGGTCGCCTATCAGCTGTACCAGGACACCAACCACACGCTGCCGTGGGGCAGTACCTCCGGCGCCGGCGGCAACGTCTTCGCGGGTACGGGCAGCGGTTCGGTGCAGAACGTTCCGGTCTACGGCGTCGTACCGAGCGCGAATTCTCCGGCCGGCTCCTACAACGACGTCGTCATCGCCACGCTGACCTACTGAGGAGCCGCGCATGCCCTGCTTCCCGATCGCGCGGCACGTGCTGCTGGCGGCATCGTTCGCTGCCGCCGGCCATGCAGCAGCGACCGGCCTGCAGGTCGCGCCGACTTCGCTCAGCCTTGCAGCCAGCCAGAGCGCCGACGGCATCTGGCTGAGCAACACCGGCAGCGGACCCTTGCATGCGCAGGTGCGCGTGTACGCGTGGACGCAGGAAGCGGCCGCCGACCAGCTCGAGCCCTCGCATGGATTGGCGATCAGTCCGCCGATGCTCGAACTCGCGCCCGGCGCGCGGCAACTCGTGCGCGTGATCCGCGTCGGCGCGCCGCCGAGCGGCCATGAAGCGGCGTATCGCGTCATCGTCGACGAACTGCCGATCGACGAGCCGGGCAAGCCCGCGGGTGCCGATGCAACGCCTGGCGACACGGCCAGCAAGGGAGCGCTGAAATTCGTACTGCGCTATTCGATTCCCGTTTTCGTCGCGCCCTCGGGCGCCGCCGCGCTCGCGCCGCAGCTCGGCGCGGCACTGCATCAGGGCGGCGCGAAGCCGGTACTCGAAGCGACCAATACCGGCAACATGCATGCGCAACTCGGCAACCTGGTTTTCGTCGACGCCGCGGGCAAGCGCAGCGAGCTCGTGCCGGGGCTGCTCGGCTACGTGCTGCCGGGGCAAACGATGCGCTGGCCGATCGACGCGCCGGCCGGCGTGCTCGCGCCCGGCGGCAGCCTGCAATCGAGAATCAACGGTGAAGCGAGCGAGCGCATCCTGGCGCCTGTCGATCCCGCTCGCTAGCGCGCTGGCGTGCTGCGCCGTCCACGCTGTCGCGCAAGCGGATGCCGCGGCCCAAGGCGGCATCATCGCCGATGCGGATGACTGGACGATCGGCACCAGCCTCTATCTCGACGTCACGATGAATGGCGTGGCGACGGCGCGGATCGCCCATTTCGACGAGCGCGCCGGCGAGCTGTTCGTGCGCGCGTCGACGCTGCGCGAGCTCGGCTTCGTGCTGCCGCCGGGCGCGGGCGATCCGCTGCGCCTGGCCAGTCTCGCCGGCGTCGCGGTCGACTACGACGCCATGCGCCAGCGCGTCGCGATCACCGCACCGCTCGGCCTCCTCGACATGAAGACCCAGCAGCTCAACGCGGCCGAGCCGACACCGCTGCAGGCCACCAGTTCACCTGGCGTGCTGCTCAACTACGATCTCTACGCGACCGCCGGCGGCGGCGACGGCAGCCTCGCCGCGAGTACCGAACTGCGCGCGTTCGCCGGCGGGACAGGCGTGTTCGACAGCACGCAGATCGCGCGCCACTACCACGTGCCCGGCGGCGGCTGGTACGACGACTCGGCGCGGCTCGATACGAGCTGGCAGTTCGCGTTCCCCGATTCGATGCTGCGCCTGGCGATCGGCGATGCGCTGACCGGCGCACTCGACTGGACGCGCGCGACGCGCATCGGCGGCATCAGTTTCGGCACCGACTTCGCGTTGCAGCCGTATCGCGTGACCACGCCGCTACCGGCGTTCTTCGGCGCCGTCACGCTGCCTTCGACGGTCGACCTCTACATCGACGGCATCCGCCAGTTCAGCGGCCATGTCGATCCAGGGCCGTTCCAGTTGAATGCGATCCCGACGATCAACGGCATCGGCAGCGCGCAAATCGTGATGACCGATGCGTTCGGCCGCAGCAGCACGTTGAATCTTCCGCTGTACGCGACGCACCAGCTGCTGCAGGCGGGCCTGGCCGATTGGTCGGTGAACCTCGGCGTGGTGCGCGAGAATTACGGACTGGCATCGTTCGACTACGCGAGCGACCCGATGGGCAGTGCGAGCCTGCGTTACGGCGTCAGCGACCGCTTCACCGTCGAAGCGCACTCGGAAGGCAGCAATGGCCTTGCCAACGCCGGCGCCGGCGGCGTACTGCTGCTCGGCACGGCCGGCGGCGTGCTGTCGGGCTCCTACGCACGCAGCAGCGGCAGCGGCGAGAGCGGTTCGCAGATCGGGCTCGGCTACAGCTGGACCAACAACCGCTTCAACTTCTCGGTCGACAGCCTGCGCACGCATGGCGACTATCGCGACGTCGCCGCGCGCTACGGACTCGCGCCGGCTCGCGTCAGCGACCGCGCGGTCGCGAGCTTCGCCACGAAGAGCGGCGGCAGCTTCGGCGTCAACCTGCTGCACCAGCAGTATCCGCAACAGGCGGCCGCGCGCTACGCCGGCGCGTTCTGGTCGAACACCTGGGGCGGACGCCTGTCGCTGAACCTCGGCGTCAACCAGAACCTCGACGACGCACGCGACCGCAGCGTGTTCGCCGGCATCACGTTCACGCCCGACCAACGGCGCACGTACGCCGCGTCGCTGCAGCACACCCGCGGAGAAACCAGCGCGACCGTGCAGGCGAGCGAGCCGATCCCCGGCGACGGCGGCTTCGGCTGGCGCGCCGTGGCGCAAGGCGGCGGCGGCAGCAACGGAGGTGTCGCCGAAGCGGGCTGGCTCGGCAACCAGGGGCAGCTGACCGCCGGCGTGAACGCGCTCGGCGACAGCCGTTACGGCTATGCCGACGCGAACGGCGCCCTGGTCCTGATGGGCGGCCACGTGTTCGCGGCGCGCCACATCGACGACGCCTTCGCCGTCGTCTCGACCGACGGCGTCGCCGGCGTGCCGGTGCATCTGGAGAATCGCGCGATCGGCGACACCGACGCCGGTGGCCTCCTGCTCGTCACGCGCTTGAATGCCTACCAGCGCAACCAGCTGTCGATCGATCCGATGTCGCTGCCGGCGAACGTGCGCGTCGATCGCGTCGATGCGCCGATCACGCCGTCGGACCGCGCCGGTGTGATGGTGCGCTTCGGCATGGCGCCGCAGCGCGCCGCTTCGATCGTGCTGCTCGATGCCACCGGCCAGCCGATCGCGCTCGGCAGCAGCGTGCGCGTCGCCGGCAAGCACGAGTCCGCCGCCCTGGTCGGTTTCGACGGCGTCGTCTTCCTCGACAATCTCGACCTGCACAGCGTGCTGACCGTGCAGACGCCGGCCGGACCGTGCCGCACGCAGGTCGACTACCCGCCGCACGCCGCCGGGACGATCCCCGAGATCGGCCCGCTGAGCTGTCGACCGGAGACGCCATGAACGCACCGCTTCGCCTGTTCGCTCTCGTCCTGGTTGCGCTGCTCGCGCTCTGCGGCGCCCGTCACGCGCACGCTGCGACCACGTGCACGGCCTCGATGACGAACGTCGCGTTCGGCGCCGTCGATCCGACCGGCACGCTGGTCGACGCGACCGCCACGTTGACCTACCAGTGCACGTTCAGCGGAGTCCTCAGCGGCCTGCTCGGCGACTACATCACGATGTGCTTCAACATCGGCACCGGAACCGGCGGTACCGGTGCGGCGCCGCGCACGATGCGAGACACGGCGGGCGACACGATGAACTATCAGCTGTACACCGACGCCGCACGCAGTCTGATATGGGGTTCGAGCAGCGTGCCCGGCACCTCGACGCTGCAGACCACGCTGCATTTCCAGATCCTCAGCAGCGGCACCAGCCGCGGCGGCACCTTGACGCTGTACGGCCGCGTGCCGGCCGGCCAGACCGCGCTGGTCGTCGGCACCTACGGCAGCAGCTTCAGCGGCGGCGATGCGCAGATGAACTACGCCTACAACGAGGCCCTGCTCGACATCGGCAACTACCCGGCCACGTGCACCAGCGGCGGCAGCGGCAGCGGCACGACCACCTATCCGTTTTCCGTCGGCGCGAGCGTCGCGCCGCGCTGCCAGTTCGCCACGGCGAGCGACATGAACTTCGGTTCGCCGGCGAGCAATTTCGGCGGCAACATCGACCAGACCTCGGGCATCAGCATGACCTGCACGAGCGGCACCGCCTGGCAGATCGGCCTCGACAACGGCCAGAACGCGCTCGCCGGTGCGCGCCGCATGCTCGGCGGCGGCAACACCGTCGTCTACGAACTCTATCGCGACAACGGCCGCACGCTGCGCTGGGGCAATACGTTGAACAGCGACACCTTGAGCGGCTCCGGCAGCGGCAACACGCAGACGCTTTCGGTCTACGGCCGCGTCGCGCCGCAGGCGGGCATCGCGGCGGGCAGCTACAGCGACAAGATCACGGTGACGATCACCTATTGAATCGCACGGCGTGCCGAGGCGCGCCGCTCAGCCGACGACGGCCAGCACCACCTTGCCGCGTTCGAGTGCCGCCGTGCCGCTGCGCGCGAGCTCGAGCAACTGCGCGACTTCGCCGAGTTCGCCGAGGAACGTGTTCACCTCGGCGCCGGTGCCGGTGTATTCGACCGTCCGCACCCCGGCACTGATGTCGAGCACCTGCGCGCGCGGATGCCGCCGCATCGTCGCGACGAAGCGCGTCAGCGCATCCGGCTCGACGTCGATCTTGACCATCAGCAGTTCCGATTCGAGATGATCACGGCCGGTCAGGTCGACGATCTCGATCACGTCGATCAGCTTGCGCGACTGCTTGATGATCTGATCGATCACCGCGTCGTCGCCGACCGTGACCAAGGTCAGCCGAGACACCGACGCATCGTGCGTCGCCGCCACCGTCAGCGAGTCGATGTTGTAGCCGCGCGCGGCGAACATGCCGGCCACTCGCGCGAGCGCGCCGGCTTCGTTTTGCAGCAATATCGATATGATTCGGCGCATGGTGGGGCTGGGATTCGGGATTAGGGATTCGGGATTGGTGAAAGCAAAAGGCGGGGCTGGAATCCGTGGTCGGTGATCATCGAGCACTCGCTTTGTGCCTTTCCGAATCCCCAATCCCGAATCCCCAATCCCCGCCCCATCAAAACATCTCTGCCGGCCCGGCTTCGCGCACGACTGCTGCCGAGCGCGAAGGAATATGCTCGCCCGTAATCATCTCCGCATAACTCGCGCCCGGTCCGACCATCGGATAGACGCCCGCATCCGGATCGATGATGACTTCTAGGAAGGCGGGGCCGTCGAACGCGACGAACTCGGCGACGACGCGCGCGAGGTTCTCGCGCTTGTCCAGCCGCTGCGCCCACGGAAAGCCGTCGGCTTCGGCGGCCTTGACGAAGTCCTTCTTGTGCAAGCTCTTGTCGCTGCCGGAGAAGCGTCCCTTGAAGAAGAGCTTCTGCCACTGCCGCACCATGCCGTCGCCGTAGTTGTTCAGCACGACGACCTTGATCGGCAGCTTGTAGGTCGTCACTGTTTCCAGTTCGCCCAGGTTCATGCGGATGCTGGCGTCGCCGTCGATGTCGACGACCACGAGGTCGCGCCGCGCGAACTGCGCGCCGATCGCGGCCGGCAGGCCGAAGCCCATCGTGCCCATCGAGCCCGACGTCAACCACAGGCGCGGCTCGCGGAAATCGAAGTACTGCGCCGCCCACATCTGATGCTGGCCGACGCCGGTGCTGATGATCGCCTTGCCGCCGGTGTGTTTGTTGATCTCCTCGATCACGGCATACGGCTGGATCAGCGCGGCCTCGCGGTCGTAGTTCATCGCATAGGTGCGCTTGAGCTCGGCCACGTGCGCGTGCCATGCCGCATAGCGCGTGGCCGTCGCGCCGCGCGCGAGCCCGAACGCGCGCAGGCGTTCGAGCGCGCGCGAAAGGTCGCCGAGGTGGTGCCAATCGACGCGCTTGACCTTGTTGATCTCGGCCGGATCGACGTCCAGGTGCGCGATGTATTTCGCCCCCGGCGCGAACTTGAGCGGCACGCCGGCAACGCGATCGTCGAAGCGCGCGCCGGCCGCGATCAGCAGGTCGCAGTCTTCGATCGCATAGTTCGCGAACGCGGTGCCGTGCATGCCGAGCATGTGCAGCGACAACGGCTCGGTCGTGTCGTAGGCACCGAGGCCCATCAGCGTCGTCGTGACCGGAATGCCGAACGCGTGCGCGAAGTCGCGCAAGGCGCGCGCTGCCTCGGCGGCGACGACGCCGCCGCCGGCGTAGATCAGCGGCCGCTCGGCGCGCGCGAGCGCGTCGAACAGCCGCGCGCAGTCGGCATCGGCCAGCGCCGCGTCGGCGACGGCACGCAGTCGCGCGCGATAGCCAGGCACCGGCAGCACGCCGGCACCGGCGAAGACGAGCGCGGCGTTCTGCACGTCCTTCGGAATGTCGACGACGACCGGCCCCGGTCTTCCGCTGCGGGCGATCTCGAACGCGCTGCGCAGCGTCGCCTCCAGCTTCGACGCGTCGGTGACGAGGAAGACGTGCTTCGCGCACGAGCCCATGATGCTGCTGATCGGCGCTTCCTGGAACGCGTCGGTGCCGATCGCGGCGGTCGGCACCTGGCCGCAGACGACCACGATCGGAATCGAATCGGCCATCGCGTCGCGCACCGGCGTGACTGTGTTGGTTGCGCCCGGCCCCGAGGTGACCAGCGCGACGCCGACCTTGCCGGACGCGCGCGCGTAGCCCTGCGCCATGAATCCGGCACCCTGCTCGTTCGCCGGCACGATCAGCGGCAGCGGCTCGCTGCCGTCGGCGCGCGGATGCGCATGGTTGTAGCGAAACACCGCGTCGTACACCGGCAGGATCGCGCCGCCCGAGTAGCCGAACACGACATCGACGCCTTCGTCGGCGAGCACCTGCACGACGATGTCGGCGCCGGACAAGGTGGTGCCGGCGAGCGGATGCGCGCGATGGTCGGCGGCAGTGGCTTGATCGCTTTGGAGTACGGCGTTCACGGGAGTTTCCTCGGTGCGTGCTTCTACGCGCTGCATCTACGTTCGGTTCGTCGACGATCGTCGCTGCCTACTTCGACGTCATTCCCGCGGAAGCGGGAATCCATTCTGAGCGGCACAGCAGATGGGTTCCCGCTTCCGCGGGAATGACGTCGTGACAGATGAATCGGCTCCTTCCTGTTTTCGCGGCTCAATCACGCCTCGTTGAGCCACGTCATCTTCTTGCGCAGTTCCGCGCCGACCTTCTCGATCGGATGATCGAGGTCGGCCTGTTTGAAGCGCTTGTAGTTCGGCAGCCCGGCCTTGTATTCGGCGGTCCAGTTCTTCGCGAAGGTGCCGTCCTGGATGTCCGTCAGCACCGCCTTCATGCGTTCCTTCGTCGCCGCGTCGACGATGCGCGGGCCGCTGACGTAGTCGCCGTACTGCGCCGTCTCCGAAATGAACGACAGCATCTTCGTGATGCCGCCCTGGTAGAGCAGGTCGACGATCAGCTTCAGCTCGTGCAGCACTTCGTAGTAGGCGATTTCCGGGCGATAGCCGGCTTCGACCAGCGTCTCGAAACCCTTGATGACCAGCTCGCTGGCGCCGCCACAGAGCACGGCCTGCTCGCCGAACAGATCGGTTTCGGTTTCTTCCTTGAAGTCCGTTTCGATCAGCAGCGCGCGCGCGCCACCGAGGCCGGCCGCATACGCCATCGCGCGGTCCTTCGCCTTCTTCGTGGTGTCCTGGTAGACCGCGTAGAGGCACGGCACGCCGCGGCCGATCTCGTACTCCGTGCGCACCAGTGCGCCCGGCCCCTTCGGTGCGACGAGGATCACGTCGATGTCCTTGCGCGGCGCGATCGTCTTGAAGTGCACGTTGAAGCCGTGCGCGAACAGCAGCGCGGCGCCGGGCTGGATGTTCGGCGCGATCACGTCTTCGTACAGCTTCGGCTGCACCATGTCGGGCGTCAGCACTGCAACGAGGTCGGCGCCGCGGACGGCGTCTTCGGGCGTCGCGACCGCGAAGCCGTCCGCCGTCGCCTTGGCCGTGGTCGGGCCGCCAGGACGCAGGCCGACGACGACGTCGAGGCCGGAGTCGCGCAGGTTCAGCGCGTGCGCGCGGCCCTGGCTGCCATAGCCGAGGATGGCGATGCGGGAGTTTTGCAGGGCTTGCGTCGTGACGGTCGTGGACATGCGGTGGCTCCGTTTCTGTGAGTGCTTCTTGATGAAAAGTTTGATTTGGTTCGTATATGGGGTCGCCCCCTTCCGCCCTTCGGGCACCTTCCCCCGCGCTGCAGGGGAAGGAACCGCGCGAGCTGCGGACCATGTCCTTCGCCTGCGCAGCGGGGGAAGGTGCCGGCAGGTGGAAGGGGGCGCTTCGAATATCTAAGACGTCACCGCGCCTCTCGCCGCAGAGCCGACCAGTTGTGCGTATTTCGCGAGCGCGCCGCGCGCGACCTTCGGCGCCGGCGCCGACCAGTCGCATCGCCTCGCTTCGAGGTCCGCATCGGTCTCGACCACGCGGCGCGATGCGTCGATGACGATGCGGTCGCCGTCGCGCAGCAACGCGATCGGCCCGCCGCGTGCCGCTTCCGGCGCGACGTGCCCGACCATGAAACCGTGCGTCGCGCCGCTGAAGCGGCCGTCGGTCATCAGCGCCACGTCGTCGCCGAGTCCGCGCCCGACCAGGGCCGCGGTGACGGCGAGCATCTCGCGCATGCCGGGTCCGCCGGCCGGACCTTCGTTGCGGATCACGATGACGTCGCCGGGCTGGATCACGCCGCCCTGCACCGCCTTGAAGGTCGCTTCCTCGCTCTCGAACACGCGCGCGGTGCCTTCGAAATGCAGGCGGCCCTTGCCGGCGAGCTTCAGCACGCAGCCTTCCGGTGCGAGATTGCCGTACAGGATCGAATAGCCGCCGCGCGGCTTGAACGCACGCTCGACCGCGACGACGACCTGCTGCTCGGGCGGCGCCGGAGGCGCGGCATCGATTTCCTCGAACAGCGTGCGCCCGGTCATCGTCGGCATGTCGTCGACCAGGCCGGCGGCGCGCAGCGAGCGCACGACCTCGGCGAGGCCGCCGGCCTCGGTCATCTCGATCGCGGTGTAGCGGCCGCCCGGCATCAGGTCGGCGATGACGGGCGTGGCCACCGAGGCAGTCTCGAAATCCTCCAAGGTCAGCGCGACGCCGGCCTCGTTCGCGATCGCGAGCAGGTGCAGCACTGCATTGGTCGATCCGGCCGTCGCAGCGACGATGCGCGCAGCATTGCGAAATGCCGCCGGCGTGAGGACGTCGCGCGGCCGGCGTTTCACCGAGAGCGCCGCCAGCGCTAGTTCGCCGCATCGGCGCGCCGCGTCGAGCTTGGCCGGATCGGTCGCCGCGATGTCGTTGTAGCCGAGCGGCGACAGCCCGAGCGCGGTCAACACCATCGCCATCGTGTTCGCGGTGAACTGGCCGCCGCAGGCGCCGGCGCCGGGGCAGGCCTTCTGCTCGACGTCGTGCAGGCGCGCATCGTCGATCTTGCCGGCGCCGTGCGCACCGACCGCCTCGAAGACCTGCTGGATCGTGATCGAACGGCCGTCCAGACGTCCGTGCGCGATGCTGCCGCCGTACAGCGCCACGCCGGGCACGTTCAAGCGCGCCAGCGCCATGGCGGCGGCCGGGATCGTCTTGTCGCAGCCGCACAGCACGACCATCGCGTCGAGACAGTGGCCGTCGACGGCGAGCTCGATCGAGTCGGCGATGACTTCGCGGCTGACCAGCGACGCGCGCATGCCCGAGGTGCCCATCGCGATGCCGTCGGTCACCGCGATCGTGTTGAACTCGATCGGCGTGCCGCCGGCCGCGCGGATGCCTTCGCTCGCCGCAACGGCGAGATCGCGCAAGTTGAGGTTGCACGGCGAGATGTTCGACCACGTGTGCACCACGGCGACCAGCGGTTTTCGGATCGCCGCATCGTCGAGGCCGGTCGCGTACAGCATCGCGCGCGCCGGCGCGCGATCGGGACCGGTCTTGATCGCGTCGCTGCGCATCGGCGCATGCACGACCGCATCGATCTTCTTCGGATTGCGCGCGCCGGACTCGCTCATGCGGCGGCCCGCTGCTGCGCGTCGAGCGCCGCCCGCACGGAGTCGCCGACCTCGCGCGTACCGGCATCGCCGCCGAGGTCGCGCGTGAGCTCGCTGCTCGCCAGCACGCTCTCGACCGCCGCTTCGATCGCCGCGGCCTCGGCATCGAGCCCGAGCGAATGGCGCAGCAGCAGTGCCGCGCTCAGGATCGCGCCGAGCGGATTGGCCAGACCCTGGCCGGCGATATCCGGCGCCGAGCCGTGGATCGGTTCGTACAGGCCGACCTTGCCGGCACCGAGCGAGGCCGACGGCAGCAGGCCGAGCGAACCCGCCAGCGCGGCGGCTTCGTCGGTCAGGATGTCGCCGAACAGGTTCTCGGTGACGACGACGTCGTAGGCCGACGGCCGCGTCAGCAGCAGCATCGCCATCGAATCGACCAGCTGGTGTTCGAGCTTGACGTCGGCATAGTCGGCGGCGACGCGCGTGACGGTCTCGCGCCACAACCGCGAGGTCTCGAGCACGTTGGCCTTGTCGACCGAGGTCACGTGCTTGCGCCGGCCGCGTGCGAGTTCGAAGGCGCGGCGCGCGACACGCTCGATCTCGGCGACCGTGTATTTCGTCTCGTCCGTCGCCGTGTCCGCGCTGCGCGTCTTCGCGCCGAAATAGGCGCCACCGGTCAGCTCGCGCACGAACAGCACGTCGACGCCGGCCAGCTTCTCGTTCTTCAGCGGCGAGAGGCCGGCCAGGCGCGGATGCACATTGACGGGACGCAGATTGGCGAACACGCCGAGGCCCGCGCGGAGCGCGAGCAGGCCCTGCTCCGGTCGCACCTTCGCTTTCGGATCGGACCATTTCGGACCGCCGACGGCGCCGAGCAGGACCGCGTCGGCTGCCTGGCACGCGGCCAGCGTCGAGGCCGGCAGCGGCTCGCCGACCGCGTCGATCGCGCTGCCGCCGATCGCATGCTCGGAAAATGCGAACTCGTGGCCGTACCGGCTCGCGACGTCCTGCAATACCTCGACCGCGGCGGCGGTGACTTCGGGGCCGATGCCGTCGCCGGGGAGTACGGCAATGTGTGCTTTCATGCGGTTTGCTCTCTCTCGTTTTCTTTGTTCGTCATCCCCGCTCGCACGGGAATGACGTCGTGGTTGTTCATGCGGCGATTTTTTTTTCGTACGCCGCGATCGCGTCTTCTTGCTTCAACAGGAATCCCAGCTGGTCGACACCCTCCAGCAGGCAATGCCGCGCGAACGCGTCGAGCTCGAACGTGAAGCGCCCGCCGTCCGGCAGCTCGATGAAGCCGCCGGCGATGTCGATCGCCAGTTCGATGCCCGGGTGTTCGAGCAGGTAGCGATGTTCGCCTTCGGCGAGCACCACCGCGAGCACGCCGTTCTTCAGCGCGTTGCTGCGGAAGATGTCGGCGATCTCCGAACTCAGGACGGCGTGGATGCCGTAGTCGGCCAGTGCCCAGGGCGCATGCTCGCGCGACGAGCCGCAGCCGAAGTTGCGGCCGGCGACGAGGATCTCGACGCCTTTGGCTTCCGGCTGGTTCAGCACGAAATCGGGGTTGTCGCTGCCGTCGGCGAGATAGCGCCAGTCGTTGAACAGCACGCGTCCGAGGCCGGTGCGCTGGGTCGTGGTGAGGAAGCGCGCCGGGATGATGCGGTCGGTGTCGATGTTCTCGAACGGCAGCACGACGGTGCGCGAGCGGATTTTGGTGAGGGGTTTCATGGGTTCAGGCTGTCGGGCTGGAGACGAAGGTTCAAGCACATCGTTTCGTCATTCCCGCGAAAGCGGGAATCCAAGTTCGTTGTACGAGCAAAATGGATTCCCGCTTTCGCGGGAATGACGTCAACAGAGGGGATGACGTCGACGAGGAACGGTGCGTGCTCATCATGCCGCCTCCGATTCCATGTACGCACGCGGATCGGCGATGCGCCCAGCAAGTGCCGTTGCGGCGGCAACCAACGGGCTGGCCAGCACCGTGCGCACGCCCGGCCCCTGCCGCCCTTCGAAGTTGCGATTGCTCGTGCTGACGATCAGTTGCCCGGGCTTGCCGATGTCGCCGTTCATGCCCAGGCACATCGAACAACCCGGTTCGCGCCATTCGGCGCCGGCCGCGCGGAACACCTCGTGCAGCCCCTCGCGCTCGGCGTCGAGCTTGACCTGCTCGGAGCCCGGCACGACCAGCATGCGCAGGCCGTCGGCGATGCGGCGGCCGCGCAGCAGCGACGCGGCGGCGCGCAGGTCCGGCAGGCGCGAGTTGGTGCAGCTGCCGACGAAGACGATGTCGACCGGCGTGCCGGCGAGCACCTGGCCCGCTTCGAACTTCATGTAGTCGAGCGCACGGCGTTCCTGCGCGTTGGTCGCGGCCGGGACGCGCGCGTCGAGGTCGGCGACCATGCCCGGATGCGTGCCGTAGGTGATCGACGGCTTGATCGCCGATGCGTCGATGTGCACCTCGGCGTCGTAGCGCGCACCGTCGTCGCTGCGCAGCTGCTTCCAGCGCTCGACGGCGCGATCCCAGGCGGCGCCCTGCGGCGCGCGCGGGCGGCCCTGCAGCCAGTCGAACGTGGTCTGGTCGGGTGCGATCAGGCCGGCGCGCGCGCCGGCTTCGATCGACATGTTGCACACGGTCATGCGCTCTTCCATCGTCAGCGCTTCGATCGCGCTGCCGCGGTACTCGATGACGTAGCCGGTGCCGCCGTTGACACCGATGCGGCCGATGACGTGCAGGATCAGGTCCTTCGCGCCGACGCCGCGCGCGAGCGTGCCTTCGACATGGATCGCCAGCGTCTTCGGGCGGCGCTGCAGCAGGCATTGCGTCGCGAGCACATGCCCGACTTCGGTCGTGCCGATGCCGAACGCGAGCGCGCCGAATGCGCCGTGCGTGGAGGTGTGGCTGTCGCCGCAGACGATCGTCATGCCGGGCTGGGTCGCGCCGAGCTCAGGCCCGATCACGTGCACGATGCCGCGGTGCGCGCTGTTCCATCCGTACAGCTCGATGCCGAACTCGCGCGCGTTGCTTTCGAGCGCCGCGACCTGCTGCTCGGCTTCGGCCGACGCGTAGGGCCGCTTGCCGGACGCATCGGCCGGCAAGGTCGGCGTGGAATGATCCAGCGTCGCGACGATGCGGTCGGGGCGACGAACCGCGAGGCCGCGTTCGCGCAATTCCGCGAACGCCTGCGGCGAGGTGACTTCGTGCACGAGGTGCAGGTCGATGTAGACGACCGCCGGCGCGGAAGCCGATTCCGGCGCGACCTGATGCGCGTCCCAGATCTTTTCGAAGAGCGTGCGTGCGGAGCTCATGCGGCGACGCGCTCCATCAAGGCATCGACCGGCGTCAGCCAGCCGCGCCGGTCCGGCGTGCGACCTTCGAACAGGCCGAAGAACGCATCCTGCAGCGCGCGCGTGATCGGTCCGGGCTTGCCGTTCGCGATCGGTTTGCGATCGACCGAGCGGATCGGCGTGATCTCGGCCGCGGTGCCGGTCATGAAGACCTCGTCGGCCGAGTACAGCGCTTCGCGCGGCAGGTCGCGCTCCTCGACGGGAACGCCGAGGTCGCCGGCGAGCGCGATGACGCTGTCGCGCGTGATGCCGGCAAGGATGCCGGCACTGGTCGGCGGCGTGAGCAGTTTCCCTTTCTTCAGAAGAAAAAGATTTTCGCCGGCGCCTTCGCTGAGCAGGCCGTTGTAGCCGAGTGCGATGCCCTCGGCGTAGCCCCCGCGGCGCGCTTCGAACGCGATCAGCTGGCTGGACAGATAATTGCCGCCGGCTTTCGCCCAGGTCGGCAGCGTGTTCGGCGCCGGCCGGCTCCACGACGACACGCACACGTCGGCGCCGTGTTCGCGCGCATCGCCGTGGTAGGCGCCCCAGTTGAGCGCCATGATCGACACGTCCACCGGCGAACCGTCGACCGGCAGCACGCCGAGCGCGCCGGCGCCGCGGAACACGATCGGCCGCACATAGGCCGAGGCCATGCCGTTGGCGCGGATCAGTTCGAGGCAGGCGTCGTTGATCTCGTCCTCGCTGTAACCGATGTCGATCTCGTAGATGCGCGCCGATTCGAACAGGCGGTGCGTGTGGTCTTCCAGGCGGAAGTAGCACGGGCCGCGCGGCGTTGAGTAGACGCGTTCGCCCTCGAACACCGAGGAGCCGTAGTGCAGCGCGTGCGCGCTGACGTGCACGGTCGCCTCGGCCCAGGGCTGCATGCGGCCGTTGTGCCAGATCAGAGGGGCGTAGCTCATCGTATTTTCCTCACAGGGCTGCGGCCGCGCGCAGGCGCGGCGCGCTGCGTTCGCTGGCGTGTTCGATGCGGTTGACGATTTCGAGCACGGCGAGCGCCGCCGCCTCGATGATGTCGGTGGAGACGGCGGAGCCGCGCAGTTCGCGGCCTTCGTGCGTGATCGAGAGCGCCGCCTGTCCTTGCGCGTCGGCGCCTTCGCCGAGCGCGCGAATCTGGAACGAGTCGATCGCCAGTTCGTGGCCGATGCCGTTGCCGACCGCGCGCAGCAGCGCGTCGACCGGACCGTCGCCGATCGCTTCGCCGCCGACTTCGCGGCCGTCGTCGTGGCGCAGGCGCACGCTGGCCGAGGCGCTGCCGCCGAGGTGGCTGCTCGCGTGAAGATGCGTGTAGTGCCACGGCCCGGCCGCGTCCGGATCGCGCCCGACCGCGAGCGCTTCGAGATCGCTGTCGCGCACTTCCTTCTTCTTGTCGCACAGCGTCTTGAAGCGCACGAACAGCTCGTCGAGGTCGGCCTCGTCGAGCGTATGGCCGAGCGCCACGAGGCGCTCGCGCAGCGCGTGGCGGCCGGAATGCTTGCCGAGCACGAGCGAGGAACGCGCGCAACCGACGTCTTCCGGACGCATGATCTCGTAGGTCGCGCGATGCTTCAGCACGCCGTGCTGGTGGATGCCCGATTCGTGCGCGAACGCGTTGTCGCCGACGATCGCCTTGTTGCGCGGAATCGTCGCGCCGACGACGTTGGCGAGCAGCCGCGCGGTCGGATGCAAGCGTTCGGTGCGGATGCCGGTGCGCGCCCGGAAAAGGTCGCGGCGCGTGTGCAGGGCCATGACGATTTCTTCGAGCGAGGCGTTGCCGGCGCGCTCGCCGATGCCGAGCAGGGTGCATTCGGCCTGGCCGGCGCCCGCGCCGATCGCGGCGAGGCTGTTGGCGACCGCCATGCCGAGGTCGTCGTGGCAGTGCACGGACAACACGGCCTGCTCGATGCCGCGCACGTGACTGCGCAGGTACGCGATGCGCGCGCTCATCTCGGCCGGCGTCGTGTAGCCGACCGTATCCGGCGTGTTCAACGTGCGCGCGCCGGCCTCGATCGCCGCGCTGAAGACTTCGGCGAGGTATTCCGGTTCGGTGCGGATCGCATCCTCGGCCGAGAACTCGACGTCGTCGCACAGCTCGCGGCCGCGCCGGATCGCCGCGATCGCGGTATCGATGACCTGCTGCTTGCTCATGTTGAGCTTGTGCTCGCGATGCAGCGGGCTGGTCGCGAGGAAGATGTGGATGCGCGGTTTCGCCGCACCCTCGAGTGCGCGCGCGACCGCCTCGATGTCCTTGGCCTGGGCCCGGGCGAGACCGCAGATGCGCGCGTTGCGGATCTCGGCGCCGATCGCGCGCACCGATTCAAAATCGCCGTCGGAGGCGACCGGGAAGCCCGCCTCGATGATGTCGACGCCGAGATCGGCCAGCGCATGCGCGACGCGCAGCTTCTGCGCGCGGCTCATCGAGAAACCGGGGGCCTGCTCGCCGTCGCGCAGGGTGGTGTCGAAGATCAGTACGCGCCGCTCGGCTACGTCGGCTTCGCTGTCGCTGTCGCTAGTGGCAATTTCGGTTTTCATCGCAGGTCCTGAATTCTTTTTTTGAAAAGTGCGGCCATGCGAAGCCGCGGGTCGGTCGTTCGAAATCGAAGTCTTCACTCTCGCAGCCGAGGTCCAGGTGCCGGCCCGCGCCGGGGGCGCAAAACCAACGAAAACCAAATAAAAAACCCCGCATCCGTTGCCAGGTGCGGGGTTTTTTAAGGAGTCCTAGCTGCTGTTGCCTGGACGCGTGCCCTTAACCCGCACCTCCGCTGGTAATAAGGAGTACGAGTACAAGAAGAAGGGCGCCGCGCAGCACAAACGCCGAGCCGCCGCCGACGAGAACGTGGCGAAGGGCGGCCGGGCGGTGGCTGTTGCGATGCGACATGACCCGACCCTAAACGAGGGCGAAAGGGTATGTCAAGCGTTCATTTCGCGATTCGCGAAGCCGCGCGGTTGCAGACGGCTGGACGGCTGGATGGCCGAGTGTCTGGGATGGCCCGAGCCATGCGGTCCGATATGGGCTCGAGAAAAGCACAGGCGCTGGGTCCCGGCGTTCGCCGGGATGACGAAATGGGGGGGAGCGCTTCCCTATTCCCTACTCCCTATTCCCCATTCCCAGCTCTATCTCGACGACACGTACTTCTCGCGCCGAATATGCGCCACCGGCAGGCCAGCTTCCTTCAGCATCGCGAAGGTCTCGTCGACCATGTTCGGATTGCCGCAGAGGTAGGCGACGTCGTGCTCGGCGTTCGGGCCGAGTTCGCCGAGGGCGACTTGCGCGCGGCCGTTGCGGTCGTGCGGGCGCGGCACCGCGCGCGGGGTGCGGCTGAAGCAGGGATGGAACGAGAAGCCCGGCACTTCGCGTGCGAACGCTTCGAATTCGTCGCCGTAGAGCAGTTCGGCCTCGTTGCGCGCGCCGTAGACGAGCGCGAACGTGCAGCCGCGCGAGGCGGTCAGCTTGCGGATCTGCGGCAGCATCGCGCGGTACGGCGTGACGCCGGTGCCGGTGGCGACGAGCAGGTAGCGGCGGTTCGTGTCGGCTTCGCCGAGGCAGAAGCGGCCGTACGGCCCGCTCGCCTCGATCGTGCCGCCTTCGTCGAGCTGCGACAGCAGTTCGGTGGCGGCGCCGCCGTCGACGTAGGACACGGCGATCTCGATGCGCTGGACCGGCGTGGCGTCGCCCGCCCCGACCGTCGCGACCGAGTAGCTGCGCTTGGTCGGTTTGCCGTCCGCATAGTGGAGATGCACCTGCAGGAACTGGCCGGGAACGAACGAAAACGGGGCGGCGTCGGCGCGCTCGAACGACAGATGGCGCACGGACGGGGCGAGCATGTGGCTCGCGGCGAGGCGGAGGGTGAAATGGTCCATCGATACTTCTGGCAGCAGATCAGGCAACAGGCAAGCCCGCTATACTAACAGGCTGCCGCGGCCGGTCCGCGCATCACCTCCCCCCGAGATCCATGAGCACTGTCCCCGCGCTCGATGTCGTCGAGCTGAAGAAGACCTACGCGAACGGCGTCGAGGCGCTCAAGGGCGTCTCGCTGACCGTGCAACCGGGCGATTTCTTCGCCCTGCTCGGCCCCAACGGCGCCGGCAAGTCGACCCTGATCGGCATCCTCTCGTCCCTGGTCAACGCCAGCGAGGGCGATGCGCGCATCTTCGGCGTCTCGATCCGCACGCAGCGCAGCGCCGCGATGCGCCTGATCGGCCTGGTGCCGCAGGAACTCAACTTCAACATGTTCGAGAAGCCGTTCGACATCTGCGTCAATTCTGCAGGGTTCTACGGCATTCCGCGTGCGATCGCCGCCGAACGTGCCGAGAAGTACCTCAAACAGCTGGTGCTGTGGGACAAGGCGTTCCAGCCGGCGCGCGCGATGTCCGGCGGCATGAAGCGACGCCTGATGATCGCCCGCGCGATGATGAGCGAGCCCAAGCTCCTGATCCTCGACGAGCCGACCGCCGGCGTCGACATCGAGATCCGCCGCTCGATGTGGAAGTTCATCAGCGGCATCAATGCGGCCGGCACCACGGTGATCCTCACCACGCACTATCTGGAGGAAGCCGAGCAGCTGTGCCGCAACATCGCGATCATCGACCACGGCCGCATCATCGAGAACACCACGATGAAGCTGCTGCTGTCCAAGCTCGACGTCGAGACGTTCGTGCTCGACCTCGCCGAGCCGGTCGCGGCGCTGCCGGCGATGGCCGACGTCAAGCTGACACGCGTCGACGACGTCACGCTCGAAGCGGAGATGTCGCGCGAGCACGACCTCAACTCGCTGTTCGCCGCCCTGTCCTCGCACGGCGTGACGGTGCGTTCGATGCGCAACAAGGCGAACCGGCTGGAAGAACTCTTCGTGCGCCTCGTAGAGAACGGTAAGGAAGCCGCATGAGCACCAACGCCAACCTGATCGCGCTCGGTACGATCACGCGCCGCGAAGTCGTGCGCATCCTGCGCATCTGGATGCAGACGCTGCTGCCGTCGGCGATCACGATGACGCTGTACTTCGTCATCTTCGGCCGCATGGTCGGCAGCCGCATCGGCGACATCGTGCCGGGCATCGGCTACATCGACTACATCGTGCCGGGCCTGATCATGATGGCCGTGATCACCAACAGCTACGGCAACATCTCCTCGTCGTTCTTCGGCGCCAAGTTCGGCCGCCACGTCGAGGAGATGCTGGCCTCGCCGATGCCGAGCTGGGTGATCCTGGCCGGCTACGTCTCGGGCGCGGTGCTGCGCGGCCTGCTGGTCGCCGCGATCGTGCTGGTCATTTCGCTGTTCTTCACGCGCATCCACCTGTACCACCCGTGGGTCACGATATCGACGATCCTGCTGACCTCGATCGTGTTCTCGCTGGCCGGCTTCGCCAATGCGGTCTACGCGAAGAAGTTCGACGACATCGCGCTGGTGCCGACCTTCGTGCTGGCGCCGCTGACCTACCTCGGCGGCGTGTTCTATTCGGTCAACCAGCTCGGCTCGCCGTGGCGCGAAATCAGCCATGCCAATCCGATCCTCTACATGGTCAACGCGTTCCGCTACGGCCTTCTCGGCGTCAGCGACATCTCGATGGGCGTGGCCTATGCCGTGATGATCGGCTTCGCCGTCGTGCTCGGCGCGCTCGGCATGTACCTGCTCGAACGCGGCATCGGCCTGCGTTCCTGACCGCGCCCGCCGGCGCTTGTGACTTCCCTATCGCCCGGAGAGATTCGATGCGCACCGCAAGCTGGCTGGCCATCACGCTGCTGACCACCGGAGCGGCCGCCGCCGCGGACGCTCCGCCGACGCACGAACCCGCTGCACTGCACGAGATCGCCGGCCAGGTCAGCGCCGACGAGCTGAAGGCGACGATCACCAAGCTGGTCGGTTTCGGCACGCGCCACACGCTGTCGGATACCAAGTCCGACAAGCGCGGCATCGGCGCCGCGCGCCGCTGGGTGCACTCGCGCTTCGAACAATTCTCCAAGGACTGCGGCGGCTGTCTCACGATCGAAACGCCGTCGCAGACGGTGACTGGCAAGCGCATCCCGCAACCGACCGAGATCGTCGACGTCGTCGCGATCCAGCGCGGCACCAGCGAGCCCGATCGCGTGGTGCTGATCACCGGGCACCTGGATTCGCGCGTGACCGACGTGATGAACGCGAAGAGCGACGCGCCCGGCGCGAACGACGACGGCTCGGGCACCGCCGCGGTGATCGAGGCCGCGCGCGTGCTGTCCAAGCACAAGTTCGCCGCGACGATCGTCTACGGCGTGCTGCAGGGCGAAGAACAAGGCCTGTACGGCGGCAAGGTGCTGGCCGACTACGCGACCAGCCAGCACTGGAAGGTCGAGGCCGACCTCAACAACGACATCGTCGGCAACACGCACGGCCAGGACGGCGTCAACGACAACACGATCGTGCGCGTGTTCTCCGAAGGCACCAAGAGCGGCGAGACGCTCGACCAGGCCAAGTACCGCCGCTACCACGGCGGCGAGGTCGATTCGCCGTCGCGCAACGTCGGCCGGCTGCTGGCCGACCTGGCCGAGCAGCACCTGACGAACTTCCACGTGCGCATGGTCTACCGCACCGACCGCTACGGCCGCGGCGGCGACCAGGTGCCGTTCCTCGAAGCCGGCTACCCGGCCGTGCGCGTGACCGAAGCGCACGAGAACTACACGCGCCAGCACCAGGATCTTCGCGTGGAGAACGGCATCCACTACGGCGACACGATCGACGGCGTCGACTTCGCCTATCTCGCGCAGGTGACGCGCCTCAACGCGCTCGGCCTCGCCACGATGGCCGCGGCGCCGGCGCCGCCGTCCGGCGTCGACATCGACGGCGCCGTCAGCACCGACACGACCATCCACTGGCAGCCGGTCGCCGGCGCTGCCGGCTATCGCGTCTGGTGGCGCGATACGACCGCGCCGCAGTGGCAGCAGAGCCGCTGGATCGGCGACGCCACCCAGGTCACGCTGAAGGACATCGTCGTCGACGACGCGTTCTTCGGCGTCAGCGCCGTGTCGGCCGAAGGCTACGCAAGCCCGGTCGTCTTCGCCGGCGACGCGGGAAGCTTCGCCGCCGCGGCCGCGCCGGCCGCCAAGTCACCCTAGCGCGCCCTCCGGAGGCGGCGGTGCGTGCGGTGAACGCTGCGTTCGTGCCGCGCGGCTGGTACTGCGCCGCCCCGCTCCCCAATTAGGGGGCCTTGAGTGCCATCGCGGCACGGGAGGAATCGACATGATCGAACGCAGACCTTTCAACGACCTCGGCGGCGCCGACCACGGCTGGCTGAAGGCCAAGCACCACTTCTCCTTCGCCAGCTACGGCGACCCCGAGCGCATGGGCTGGGGCGCGCTGCGCGTGTGGAACGACGACGAGATCGCCGCGGGCAGCGGTTTCCCGCCGCATCCGCACGCGGACATGGAAATCATCACCTACGTGCGCGACGGCGCGATCACGCATCAGGACAGCCTCGGCAACAAGGGCCGCACCGAGGCCGGCGACGTGCAGGTGATGAGCGCCGGCAGCGGCATCCGCCACGCCGAATACAACGCCGAGAGCGAGACCACGCGGATCTTCCAGATCTGGATCATCCCCGACGCACGCGGCGGCGAACCGTCGTGGGGTGCGCGCCCGTTCCCGAAGGGCGACCGCTCGGGCCATTTCGTCGCGCTCGCCAGCGGCCGCAAGGACGACGGCGACGCGCTGCCGATCCGCGCCGACGCGCGCGTACTTGGCGCCACCTTGAAGGCAGGCGAGAGCACGACGTACGAACTCGGCGCCGGTCGTCACGCCTATCTCGTGCTCGCGGCGGGCAGCGTCGAGGTCGACGGCACGCGTGTCGATGCGCGCGATGGGCTGGCGATCCGCGACGTGCCGTCGATCACGCTGACGGCGCTCGCCGATGCGGAGATCGTGCTGGTCGACAGCGTTTGACCGAGTGCGGCGGGGCATGCCCGACGGCATGCGCCCGCCGCGTCTTCGCTTTCCGCAACGAGCAACCGGTTCGGCCGGTCGCCGTGCGCATGTTTCGTTTGCGTGGCAACCCCCGACCTGCACGGCGGCACGGCGCCGTCGCCGTCGCCGACGCTGCAGCACGGCGAGAGGGCAAAGAGCGTTGCGGGGTCGTCGCGCGCATCGCATGATCCGGACACTCAGGACGGGGATTCCTGCAGGAGACGCGACATGCCATTGGGGAACGGGGCTCGACCTTGCATCGCCTTGTGGCTGCTCTTGCAGCTCACCGCAGCGCTGGCCGCCGCACCGCCGCCGTTGGCGATTCCGAACATTCCGTTCACGCAGCCCGGCTCGGTCCTGGCGATCGCGCAGCAAGCCGACGGGAGTCTCATCCTCGGCGGCGATTTCACGCTGATCGACGGCGTACCGCGGGCACATCTTGCGCGCCTGACGCCGGCAGGAACGCTCGATGCGAACTGGAATCCGTCGGCCGACGGCATCGTCCGGGCGCTCGCCACGGACGCCTACGGCAACGTCTTCGCGGGCGGCGATTTCGCCACCGTCGGCGGACAACCCCACCGCCTCGTCGCGAAGATCGCGGGCAGCGGCCAGGGCGGCGTCGACGACGCTTGGGATCCGGGCTTCGTCGACGACGGTACCTCGCTGAGCTTCGACGTGCTGACGCTGGCGGTGGATGCCAACGGCGACGTGTTCGCAGGCGGCGACTTTCACGAAGTCGGCGGACAACATCGCGACTTCGTCGCCAAGCTCTCGGGCCTCGGCGAAGGCGCCGTCGACCCGGACTGGAACCCCGGCGTGGAGACATCCGTGCATTCGCTGGCGATCGATCCGTCCGGATGGATCTATACGGCGCAGTCGCCGCCGCAGACGTCGGGCTGTGGCGATCTGATCTGCGACTGCGACGTGATCTGCATCGGCAAGTTCTCGACCGACGGCGACGGGCTTCCCGCCGCCGACTGGACGGCGCCGTCGTCGCCGAGCGGCGCGCCAGCGGCGCTGACGATCGCCAGCGACGGCACCCTGTATGCGGCCGGCGGTTTTTCGAATGGTGCGAGCGTGGTGCGCTTCCTGCCGTCGGGGCGCGGAGCGATCGACGCCGCCTGGACGCCCCCGGCACTGGGATACGCGACGGCGCTGGCGCTGGACGGCGACGATACGTTGTACGTCGGCGGCGACAGCATTTCGAAACTCTCGACCGCTGCGTCCGGTGCCGTCGTCGTGGCCTGGACTGCGTCGGCGACGCCGGCCTTCTCTGCGCTGGCCGTCACTTCCGGCAATGTTTACGTGGGCGGTCCTTTTACCCTCTCGTACTTCCAATCGACCGATTTCGGCCTGCTGCGGTTGTCGACTGCCGACGGCAGCCGAAACCCCACCGTCGAGGTGCAGTCGCCGGGCACGGTCCATGCGATCGCGTTCCAGCATGACGGCGGCACGATCGTCGGCGGTCGCTTCCTGCGCGCCGGCACCGCGCATCGCAATCGCCTGGCGCGCATCGCAGCCGACGGCAGCCTCGATGTGGATTGGAACCCGGCGCTGCCCATCCAGACTTACACGGTTTACGCGCTAGCCATCGGCGCCGACGATTCGGTCTATGCCGGCGTACCCTCGGCGAACTATCTCGGCGACCCGGTGAACTTCCCCGCAAGCGCGCTGTTCAAATTCAGCGGATCGTCGACGGGCGAGTTTGACCCGAACTGGCGCAACCCGATCGCCCAAGGCCTCGTGTACGCACTCACGCTCGACGAAGACACCGGCGTCCTTTACGCGGGCGGAGTGTTTTCGACGGTCGATGGCGCGCAGCGCCCGAACATCGCCAAGCTGTCGACGAACGATGGCGCGGTCGATCTCGCGTTCGATGCTGACATCGAATACGGGGTCAACATCATCGCCTTGGACGGTTTCGGAAACCTCTACGCCGGCGGCGAGTGGGAGACCACCGGTCTTTTGGAGCGTCCGACCCTGACGAAGCTCTCAGCCGCATCCGGAGCGGCCGACACGACGTGGCAACCTGCGATGCCGCCCGGTCAAACCTGGTCGCTTGCGATGGCACCCGATGGCGCCCTCTATGTCGGGGGCACCTTCTATCCCGAGGACCCCTACAACAATCCGCCCGTCCGCTATCTCGTGAAGATCGCCAGCGACGGCACCATCGACAGCGGCTTCAATCCTCCGCAGAACACCGATGCCGTCTCGAGGTACGTGTATTCGTTGGTACTCGCTGCCGATGGTTCGATCTATGCCGGCGGCACGCTGACGACCGATCGATTCAGCGGCTTCGTGACGCACTTCTCCGGCATCGATGGCTCCATCGTGCCCGACTGGGACCTGATCCCGGATGGTGACATAGTCTTGGCGCTCGCACTGCACGACGGCAATCTGTACATCGGCGGAAACTTCGCAACCGCGTCCGGCGTGCCGCGCGGTGGTCTCGCGGCGCTGCCGCTTGCATCGAGTCCGCCGGCGGTTGTGCCACCCGGGCATTCCCATCATGCGAGGCCTCTGCCGCCGATAGGACCTTCACACGAAAGTGGAGCGGTGGATGTGCGTCCGGTGTCGCGTCGGGGCGAGACAAGCGAGTCGATTCGCGGCATGGCTGACAGATAGAACATGCGGTACTCGACGCCGGCCCGTGCTGTCCAGCGGGCTCGGCGCTTTGCGAATGGCGCGTGCGTGAGTGTGGGCAAGACAGCTAAATCACTACGCCATCGGCGTGTACAGTTATTTGGTTTTGTCCGATGAATGCGCGCTGGCAGATCCTAGCGAACAAGCTCAGCACAATGTCGGATGATCTATTGGCTTGACGGTTGTGCATGGACCAACTACGCGCACGTTGAACGAATAGATGAGGGAATGAAATTCATTCGCCACCTCAAACTTGACATCAACCAACGTATTTCCACGGGATGTAGTAGCTATTTGAAAATCGCAAGTGATGTCATCGTCTGAACAACCAATATAGTCTGTGGGAAGAGGTCCTTGCACAGAGGTCACTGTCCAGTGATGGAAATAAGTACCACCCGGAGGTTCTAATATGGCGGCGTTGTATTCTAAATGCGCGTTGTAATAAAATTTCGCCACGGCGCTGCTGCATATCGCCGGCGTCGCCGATCCAGAAGTTGCCGCAACTGTCGACCCTCCAACGACGAGGACGCAAGTAAATTCAGGTCCAAGCCGACCAGCAACAGCGGGTTCCGGCGCTCCAGACAATGTCGCAATACTCGCGGCAAATATCCCCGAAAGAAGAATTCTGGTCACTTTCATACCCCGCCTCCCCGAATCAGATGCCGTCTATACAATACGCGATCGACGAAAGGTATTGCAACGAATAATCGAATGTCTACGACGCTTCAGCCGAAGTTGGCATTTTTTACAATCCGGTCTCACGCTTCGGACTACCGTTTGCTTCGAAATAAGCCATCACATTGCCCCGATCGCCATCACTTATGCTGCTCTCGCGCGCGACACCTCTATCATCCGAATAGCCAACACGATGCACGAGGCCCTTAACGCCCCCGCAGCGTAGAACGTGAAGGCACACCCTAAGAATCAAGCACTCAAGTTTTTTACATCAAACCAAAGAAGCTGCGCGCGTTGGCACTGGTTGATTCTCCTACCATTTCGCTTCTTTCATTGCGCGCTGCAGCCACCGCCGCGCAGATATGCGCGAGATACATCGGCTCGTTGCGCCGATGCGAAGGCTTCGGATGCAAATCGCGCGGCAGCAGGTACGGCGCGTCGGTCTCGATCATCAGCCGGTCGGCCGGAATCAGCTTGACTAGGTCGCGCAGGTGCTGGCCGCGGCGTTCGTCGCAGATCCAGCCCGTGATGCCGATGTAGCAGTCGCGGTCGAGGTAGTCGATCAGCTCGGCGCGCTCGCCGGTGAAGCAGTGCACGACGGCGCGTCCGATGCGGCCGCGCACCTTGTCCAGGCACGCGATGAAGTCCGCGTGCGCGTCGCGCTGATGCAGGAACAATGGCTTGCCGCTGTCGACGGCGATCGCCAGCTGCCGCTCGAACGCGTCGATCTGGGCCGCGTGAGGCGAATAGTTGCGGAAGTAGTCCAACCCCGTCTCGCCGACCGCCTTTACATCCGACGCTGCGACGAGTTCGCGCAGTAGCGCGTCCGTGGCGTCGTCGTACTCGTGCGCGTGGTGTGGGTGCACGCCGGCAGTCGCGTACAGAAAGCCCGGATGCGAACGTGCCAGTTCGTGCGCGGCACGACTGCCGCCGGCGCTCGCACCGGTTACGATGATGCGGTCAACGGAGTGCGCACGTGCGCGTTCGAGAACGGCGTCGAAGTCGGCGCGGAAGGATTCGTGTGTCAGGTTCGCCCCGATGTCGATCAGCTTCATGCTCGGTTCACTCCCGTAACGATGGCAAAAAGTACATTATGTGACGTCAGCGGATGCCTGAGCTCGACTCGTTTACCCACTTTTAACGCGTTCCCGCGCATGCTCGTTTCACTTCACCTCCTGATGGGGATATCTCGATGAAGATGTGTTCTACCTTGGCGCTGGCGCTTGCCGCCGCCACGCTTACCGTGTCTGCGGTTGCCGATACGACGACTGCCGCAGCCCCGACGGCAGCGCCGAACGCGGCACAGCACGCCGCTGCCGTCACCGCTCGACAGGCCAAGATCGCGCAAGCCAAGGCCGACACGTTGCGCGCGCTGCACACGCGTGCCGCGGCCGCGGCGGATGCGTCGCAACCGAAGTCACTGGGTAGCAATACCTATCCGGGGCTGCCTTCGCTCAATCCCGTACGCGCATATCCACCCAGCTGCGCCTCGTATCCTTTGCCTGACGCGCCCAGCGGGCCGAGCAGCGAAGTGTATTCGACGATCATGCCGTTCTATACGCGCGATGTCGCCGGCCAAGTACACAATCCGGAGCAGGTTGGCGTCACAGTTTGGCGTGTAGCGTGCAGCACCGGCGGTTCGGTGACCCCGTACAATTCGACAGGGCAGTTCTACAATGCGATTACGTTCATGCGCATCGATCGCTCTGCCGCAAACGAGGGGAACACGGATGTATTCCCGACGTTCCCGTTTCTGGCCCTGGCGCAGGACCCGGTGGCCGTAACTGACAATGCAGCGATCGTTCGCGCGGCCAGTGAACCCAACACCTGGGTCGATGATGGCCTGTACGACTCGCCGATCTTCAACAGCACGACGTACGTGCTCGAAAACGAACTTCACGCGGACGCGAACGGCAATGTCGATCTCACGTACAACCATCAGTACAGCGATGCGTTCACGCTGTACGTAGACCCGTACCTCTCAGACGCAAACCCCGGCATCGTGACGCTCCCGATCAACGCTTACGCGCCCACGCGCACGACCTATCCCGACGCCTTCAATCCACTCCCGATCACCGGTTACATGACGACATCGTGGTTTGCACCGGACCATGGCGGCGAAGGCATGACGATTCAGGTTTACGACAACGGCCCCAGCGATCCGAACAATCGCACGCTGGCGGCCGGCTGGTACGCTTCCGACAGCACGGGTCGGCCGTTCTGGCTGTTCATTCAGGCCACGATGCCGGCCGGTGCAACGTCGGTGCAAGCGCAGGCGTACTACACCAGCGGCGGCGGCTTCGCCGGTAGCCAGGGCAACGCGACGACCCTTCCGTGGGGCACCGTCACTTTCAGCTTCCCGGATTGCAACCACGTGAACTTCACCTACAACGGCCAGACGGACGCAACCACGGCCGGACCCGGTGGCAGCGGTACGCGCAGTTGGATTCGTGTCGCCAACGAGGACGGCTTGGCCTGCGAATAACGCAGACCCTGTCCATCCGGCCCGCCGCGACGGCGGGCCGCATTCGACCGACGATCCCGCCGCCCGGCGGGATCGTCGTTTTCGGCATTTGCAAGCTGGCGCGCTCGCCTGCGCTGTCGGACACTCGCGGTTTCCATTCGAAGCCGCCGCCTGCGTGTCCTTTCCGATCACCGCTTTGCTGCCCGATCTGCGCGCGTCGCTCGATACGCATCCGCGCCTGATCCTCGAAGCGCCGCCGGGCGCCGGCAAGACGACCCAGGTTCCGCCTGCCCTGCTCAACGCGCCGTGGCTGGCCGGCCGCAAGATCCTGCTGCTCGAACCGCGCCGCATCGCCGCACGCGCGGCCGCGGAATTCATGGCCTCGCAGCGCGGCGAGAGCGTCGGCGCGACGGTCGGTTACCGCATCCGCTTCGAATCGAAGGTGTCGGCGGCGACGCGCATCGAAGTGGTCACCGAGGGCATCCTCACGCGCATGATCCAGGACGATCCGGAGCTCGCCGGAGTCGGCGCGATCCTGTTCGACGAATTCCACGAACGCCATCTGCACGGCGACCTCGGCGCCGCGCTGGCGCTCGATGTGCAGGCCAACCTGCGTCCGGACCTGCGCCTGGTGATCATGTCGGCCACGCTCGACGGCGAACGCATCGCGCGCTGGTTCGACGCGCCGCAACGGGTCAGCGAAGGACGCAGCTATCCGGTGCGCATCGCGCATCCGCCCGCGCGCGCGAACGAAGCGTGGCCGGAGCGCGGCTGGCCGTTCCACCTGCGCCGCGCGGTCGAGCAGGCGTTGGCCGAAAATCCCGGCGACGTGCTGGCTTTCCTGCCGGGTCGGCGCGAGATCGAGCAGGCGCGCGCGGCGCTGGCCTCGCTTTCGTCCGAGGCCGTTGGAGCGGACGAGGTGGCGCTCGTCGCCTTGCACGGCGAACTCTCGCTCGCCGAGCAGCATGCCGCGCTCGCGCCGGCCGCGCCCGGCATGCGCCGCGTGGTGCTGGCGACGAACGTCGCCGAATCGAGCCTGACCTTGCCCGGCGTGCGCGCGGTCGTCGATACCGGCCTTGCGCGCGAGCCGCGCTTCGATCCGAACTCCGGCTTCACGCGGCTCGACACGATCGTGATTTCGCAGGCCTCGGCCGATCAGCGCGCCGGCCGCGCCGGCCGCCTCGGTCCCGGTGCGTGCTATCGCCTGTGGCCGCAGAGCCGGCGCCTGGATGCCGCGCGCACGCCGGAAATTGCCCAAGTGGAGTTGTCGCAGCTCGCGCTGGAACTCGCCGCCTGGGGTTCGGACGCGCTGCGCTGGCTCGACGCGCCGCCCGCCGGCGCGCTCGCGCAGGCGCGCGACCTGCTGCGCGCGCTCGGTGCGCTCGACGGCGCCGGACGCATCGCAGCGGAAGGCCGCGCGATGCTCGCGCTGGGCGCGCAGCCGCGCCTGGCCGCCGCGGTCTTGCGCACGTCGACGGACGCCGAGCGGCGCCTCGCCTGCGATCTCGCCGCGTTGATCGAAGCACGCAATCCGCTGCGCGGCGAGTCCGCGCGCAGCGACGATTTCCGCCTGCGCGCCGACGCACTGCAGGCGTGGCGCGAACGCCGCGCCGGCGGCGCACGCGGCCTGGGTGCCGACCCGGCTGCGCTTGCGGCGATCGCACAGGCCTCCGACGCGTGGCAACGGCGCGTCCGCTCCGTCTCGCCCGGTGCTGCGAACGCGCCGAGCGCATCGGCTTCCTTGCCGGGCGATCTGCTGATCCACGCGTTCCCCGACCGCATCGCGCGCCAGGACGGCGGCGACCCGCGCCGCTATCAGCTCGCCAACGGGCGCGGCGCGCGCCTGGCCGACGACAGCGCGCTGTACGGCGAACCGTGGCTCGTCGTCGTCGACCTGCGCTACGACACGCGCGACAGCCGCATCCTCGCCGCCGCGCCGTTCGATCCCGATCGCCTGGAGCGGGATTTTCCGCAGCGCTTCGTGCGTGCGCGCAGCGTGCGCTGGAATCGCGAGTCGCGCGCCGTCGAAGCGTTCGAAGAGCGCCGCTTCGACGCGATCGTGCTGGAACGGCGCTCCGTGCCCGCGCGCCCCGAAGACGCCGTGCCGGCGCTGCTCGCGGCGGTTCGCGAACTCGGGCTCGACGCCTTGCCGTGGAGCGACCACGCCCGCGAACTGCGCCTGCGCACCGAATCGCTGCGCGCGTGGTCGCCGGAACTGGGACTGCCGGATTTTTCCGACGAAGCGCTGCTGCGCGGGCTGGAGAACTGGCTCGCGCCGTATCTGGAGGGCAAGCGCCGGCTCGACGCCTTGCAGCCGGCCGAGCTGTCCGAAGCGCTCGCGGCGCAGCTCGACTACGACCTGCGCCGCGCGCTCGACGAGCAGGCGCCGGTCGCGATCGCTGTGCCGAGCGGCATGGAGCGCCGCATCGCCTACGCGGCCGATGCGCCGCCGGTGCTGGCGGTGAAGCTGCAGGAGCTGTTCGGCCTGGCCGACACGCCGCGCATCGCGAACGGCCGCGTCCCGCTGACCTTGCACCTGTTGTCGCCCGGCGGACGCCCGATCCAGGTGACGCAGGACCTGCGCAGTTTCTGGGAACGCACGTATCCGGAGGTGCGCAAGGAGCTCAAGGGACGCTATCCGAAACACCCATGGCCGGACGATCCGTGGACGGCGACGCCGACGCACCGGGCCAAACCGCGGCGATGAAGGCAAAGCGCCCCCTTCCGCCTTCGGCACCTTCCCCCGCTGCGCAGGGGAAGGAACGGCGCGCCCTAGCGGTAAGAGGTCCCCCGTTTTTACGCGGTCATTCCCGCGAAAGCGGGAAGCCATGTGGCTTGTTCCGGTTGCAAGAACCCCCGTGGATTCCCGCTTCCGCGGGAATGACGCCGTGAAGCGATGGACGGAAACCACCGCCACGGACGTCGTGAAGCTGTGGATGGAGACCGCCACACCGAAGGAACCTCCGCCCACCGCCCCGGTCTGACAACGCGCGCCGCTCGCCGCGCAACGAATCTGCCTCGAACCGCATCTCCACTCCCTGCTTCAAACGAATCCCCAATCCCGATTCCCCAATCCCGGCCCTCCCATGAGCAACCCGCAACGCGTACTTCCCTGGATGGCCGCTTTCCTGATCGCGGTCGGACTGCTCGGCGCCGTGCTCGCGCCGCGCCTGCTGGCGATCTTCGCCGCCAATCCGTTCTTCAACGCCGTGATCCTCGCCGTGCTCGCGGCCGGCGTCATCGTGAACCTGCGCCAGGTGTTCGTGCTCTCCCGCGAGGTCGCCTGGATCGAAGCGTTCCGCCGCTCCAATCCCGAGCAGCGGCCGCCCGGCAAGCCGCGCCTGCTCGCGCCGATGGCGCGCATGCTCGACGGCCGCGAGCGCGGGCGTGCGGCGCTGTCGGCACCGTCGATGCGCACGATCCTCGACAGCGTGCAGCTGCGCCTGGAGGAATCGCGCGATCTTTCGCGCTACCTGATTGGCCTGGCGATCTTCCTCGGCCTGCTCGGCACGTTCTGGGGCCTGTTGGTGACGATCCGCTCGGTCGCCGACATCATCGGTTCGCTGAACGTCGGCAACGACGCGGTGACGATGTTCGGTGCGCTCAAGGCGAACCTGAAGCAACCGCTCGGCGGCATGTCGACGAGTTTCTCGACCTCGCTGTTCGGCCTCGCCAGCTCGCTGGTCATCGGGTTCCTCGACCTGCAGGCCGGGCACGCGCAGAACCGCTTCTACAACGAGCTGGAAGAATGGCTGTCCGGCATGACGCGCCTCGCTTCGGGCTCGACGTTCGAAGCCGACGCTTCGGTGCCGGCCTACGTACAGGCGCTGCTCGAGCAGACCGCCGACGGCCTCGACCGCATGCAGCGCGCGATCGTCGAGAACGAGCGCGAACGCCACGGCACCAACCAGCAGCTCGGCGAACTCGGCGCACAGCTCGGCCGCCTGACCGACCTGATCGGGCGCGACGCGCGCGAGCGCCAGGCCGCGGCGGGCGTGCAGGACGAACTCAAGAACGTGCTGCGCCAGCTCGCGAGCCAAGGCTCGCCCGACGCGCGCTTCTCCGACGAACTGCGCAGCGAACTGCGCCTGCTCTCGCGCACGATCGCGGCCGCGCTCGAAGGACAGCGCCCGCGCAACGCGGCGCCGCCGGCGCCGATGACCGCCGAACGCGAGCCGCGGCGGTGAGCAGCCGTCTGCGGCGGCGGCGCGCATTCGACATCTGGCCGGGCTTCGTCGATGCGCTGACGTCGCTGATCATGGTGATGATCTTCGTGCTGCTGCTGTTCGCGATCGGCCAGTTCGTGCTGACCGATACGCTGGCCGGCAAGAACCGCGCACTCGATGCGCTGAACGCGAAGGTCGCCGAGCTCGCCAAGACGCTGTCGCTGAGCGAAGAGCAGAAAGCGGCGCTCGACGCGCACACGAAGGAGCTGGCGGCCTCGCTCGGTTCGGCCAGCAGCGAACGCGACCAGGCGAAGACCGCGCTCGACGCGGCGACCAGCGAAGCGGCCAAGCTCAACACCGACATTGCCGCGCTGACCGAATTGAAGCAGCAGCTCGAGGCCCAGGTCGCGAGCCTGGCCGCGCAGCTCGATACCTCCAAGCAGGATCTGGTCAAGCAGACCGATCTCACGTCCGCGGCGAGCGCGCAGGTCGAGCTGCTGAACCGCCAGCTCGCCGCGCTGAACGAGCAGCTGGCGAAGATCCAGGCCGCGCTCGATCTTTCGACGAAGGACGCGCAAGCCAAGGACGTGAAGATCGCCGACCTCGGAAAGCAGCTCAACATCGCGCTGGCCCAGCGCGTCGGTGAACTCGAACGTTATCGCTCGGAGTTCTTCGGCAAGCTGCGCCAGGCGCTCGGCGAGCGCAGCGACGTGCGCGTGGTCGGCGACCGCTTCGTGGTGCCGACCGACATCCTGTTCGACTCCGGCTCGGCCGACCTCGGCCCCGAAGCGCAGGCGCGTCTGGCGACGCTCGCCGAGACGGTCAAGGAAGTCTCCGCGGAGATCCCGTCGAGCATCGACTGGGTGCTGCGCATCGACGGCCACACCGACAAGCGGCCGATCAACACGCCACGGTTTCCGTCGAACTGGGAACTGTCGAGCGCGCGCGCGGTGTCGATCGTGAAGTACCTTGTCGTGCAGGGCATTCCCGCGCATCGCCTGTCCGCCAACGGCTTCGGCTCGTTCCAACCGCTGGACGACGCCGATACGCCGGAGGCGTATGCGAAGAATCGGCGCATCGAGTTGCAGTTGACCAACCGCTGACGTTCGTCGTCATTCGGCGCGATAGCTTTACGACGTCATTCCCGCGAAAGCGGGAATCCAAAATGTTCTTGGTCCGAGAATCAAAATGGATTCCCGCTTTCGCGGGAATGACGTCACGGTCGATATCTGCGCGACTACCCTGTTCCCGCGCTCGCGCGAATGACGTCGCTTTCAAACTTTCGGGGCCACCGCCGGCGCCGCCTCGCGCTGACTGACCATCACGCTGCCGAGGATCATCGCTGCGGCGATCAGCATCGTCGGCGTCGGTGCTTCGCCGAGCAGCAGCCAGGCCCAGGCCACGCCGAAGATCGGCACCAGGTACGTGTTGGTGGACGCGCGCGATGCGCTCACGCGCTGGATCAGGTGGAAGAACACGGCATACGCGATGCCGGTGCACAGGACGCCGAGCGCGATCGCGCTGAGCCATGAGCCGAGCGGCGGCGGCGTTGCCGGCCACGCGACGAGGGCGAACGGCGACAGCATGACGGCGCCGCAGCTCAGCGTGCCCGCGACGGCGGCCAGCGGCGGCACGTCGGCGAGCCAGCGCTTGGTGAAATTCACCGCGAAGCCGTAGCACAGCGAAGCGGCCGTGCCGGCGAGCGCCGCCGCGCCGACGTTCTCGCCTTGCGTCTTGCCACTGGCGAGGACGACGACACCGGCGAAGCCGGCGACCAGCGCGATCGCGCGCCGCGGCCCGATGCGGTCGCCGTAGACCAGGAACGCGATCAGCGCGGTGAACAGCACCGTCATGCTGTTGGCGATCGCGCCGATGCCGGCCGGCGCACGTTCGGCGCCCCAGGCGAACAGCGAGAACGGGATCGCCGAATTGAGCGCGCCGATGATCGCGAAACGCCGCCAATGCGCCCACGTCAGGCGCGCCCGCGCCTGCCACAGGAACGGCAGCAGGATCAGTGCGCCGAGCACGATACGCACTTCGACCAGCGCGAACGGACCGAAATCCGACGCGGCGATGCGCATGAACAGGAACGAGCTGCCCCAGATGGCGCCGAGCGCGGTCAACTCGACGCCGGTCAGCCAGTTCGCGGAAGACGCGGGGGCGGTGTCGATGACGGCCGTATCGCCGGGAGGCTTGGGTTGCATGCGTGCACGTTCCTGAAGCGGGCGGCGATTATCGCCCGTTCGGGACGGCGATGCTTCGTCCCTGCCCGAAGCGTTTCGGTCTGCGGCACGCTACCCTGCCGGCATGCGTGCACCGGTCACTCCGTACCAGCTTGCCGAATTCGGGCGTGCACTCGCCGAGCCTGCACGCGCGGCGATGCTGCTCGCGCTGATCGACGATCGCGCGCGCCCGGCCGGCGAACTCGCGCGGATCGCGCAGGTGACGGCGGCAACGGCCAGCGCGCACCTGCGCCAGCTCTGCGCGGCCGGCCTGCTCGCCGTGCACGCGCAGGGCCGCCATCGCTACTACCGCCTCGCCGGCGAGGACGTCGCCCATCTGGTCGAGACGCTGGCGCTCGCCGGCGAGCGCCGCGCGGCGCCGGTGCCGACGGGGCGCGATGCCGCATTCGTGCAGGCGCGCACCTGCTACCAGCATCTGGCCGGCCGCCTCGGCGTCGCACTGTTCGAGCGGCTGCGGGCGCTCGACGGGCTCGAGCTCGCGAGCGATTCGATCCGCCTCAGCGAGCGCGGCGCCGCGGTGCTGCAGCGGGTGGGACTCGAGGACGACGATGCCGGGCTCCTGCGGCTGCAAGGCCGTACCTGCGTCGACTGGACCGAGCGCCGGCTGCACTTGTCCGGCCCGCTCGGCACGCGGATCGCCGCGCGCCTGATCGAATACGACTGGCTGCGTCCGCAGCGCGGCAGCCGCGCGCTGAATATCGGCCCGAACGGACGCGACGGCCTGCGCTCGCTCGGTATCGAACTGGACTGAGCCGCAGGCCGTCGCGCGAAGTCAGACGCGCCCGCAGCGCAGATGGAAATCCCAGCGCACGGCGCGCGTGCCCTCGCCCCATTCCGCCATCAGGTCGCGCTCGATCTGCGCAACCGGGTCTTCGCCGACCTCCTTGCGATAACGCTGCGTCGCCGACCACGAACGCAGATAGGCAAGGAACTGCCCGGCGTGCCAGTCGACGACCATCTCGAACGCCGGCGCGGCGATTTCGTCGAGCGGAAACGGGATCGTCCTGTAGCCGGCCTCGACCAGCGCGCGTTCCGGCGGCCAGTACGGCCCGACCAGGTCGACATAGACGCGGTCCTTCAGCACGTCGATCGCCGGGGCCACACGGCAGTCGGAATACGCCCACGCAGCGAACAGGCCGCCGGGTTTCAGGACGCGGCGCACCTGCCCGAAAAACGTGTCGAAGTCGAACCAGTGCAGCGCCTGCGCGACGGTGACCAGGCTCGCGCTGTGCGCGGCGAGCGAGCAACGCTCGGCCGGCTCGACGGCATAGGCGATGTTGGACCGTGCTTCGGCCGCGGCGATCTGCGTCGCGCTCGGATCGGTCGCGTGCACGCGCGCGAAGCGCGCCGCCAGCGCGACGCTGGCCTGGCCGTTGCCGCAGCCGCAGTCCCAGGCGAGATCGCGATCGGGCGCCTCGCGCGCGAGCCAGTCGAACAGCGCATCGGGATAGTGCGGTCGCGCTTCGGCGTAGACCGAAGCGTGGCCCGAGAAATGGTCCTTGAACGTCATCGTCGGGTCTCCTTCGAGCGGCGCACCGGCACGCCGATGCGCTGCGATTGTCCGGGCGCGAGCGCGCCGAGCGCGTAGTCGCCGATTCGCTCGCGTACGAGGCGCAAGGTCGGCAGGCCGACCGCCGCGGTCATGCGGCGCACCTGGCGATTGCGGCCTTCGCGGATCGTCAGGCGCAGCCAGCGATCGGGCACGCTCTTGCGGAAGCGGACCGGCGGATCGCGCGGCCACAGCCAGTCCGGCCCCGCATCGAGCAGGTCGGCCTCGGCCGGCAGGGTCATTCCGTCATTGAGCGGCACGCCGGCGCGCAGCGCATCGAGCTGCGCCTCGCCCGGCACGCCTTCGACCTGCACCAGGTAGGTCTTGGCGAGCTTGTGCTGCGGATCGGTCAGGCGGTGCGCCAACGCGCCGTCGTCGGTGAGGACCAGCAGGCCTTCGCTGTCGTGGTCCAGCCGTCCAGCCGCATAGACGTCCGTTTCTGGAATGAACGCGGCCAGCGTCGGACGCGGCGGCGTGCTGCGGTCGGTGAACTGCGACAGCACGCCGAAAGGCTTGTTGAACAGGATCAGCATGACGCGGCAGGCCCATGCGTTCGAACGGACGGCAGCGACGATACGCTTTCCGGCGCCTCGCGGCGCAGGGGACCCGGCGTCCGCCGGGTCCCCGAACAGCAGTTCCTTCGCGAGGTTCCGCGGTGCGTCAGTGCTTCTCGCCGTCCTGCTTGGAGATCTCTTCGCCTTTCGGCTTGACGAACTTCAAGGTCATGCGGTCGGACTCGCCGATCGCCAGGTACTTGTCCTTGTCCTGTTCCTTCAGCGTCAACGTCGGCGGCAGCGTCCAGACGCCTTCGGGATAGTCCTTCGTGTCCTTCGGATTCGCGTTCACTTCGCTCTGGTCGACCAGCTTGAAGCCGGCATCGGTCGCGAGCTTGATGACGAAGTCCTGCGGCAGGTAGCCCGACTTCTTGATCTTCTCGAGGTCGGCCCCGGCTGCGGCGCGGTGGTCGACGACGCCGAGCGTGCCGCCCGGCTTGAGCACGTCGAAGAACGCCTTGAACATCAGCGGTGCGGTGTCGGCCATGACCCAGTTGTGCACGTTGCGGAACGTCAGCACGGTGTCGGCCGATCCCGGTGCGCCGAACGACGGCGCCTTCGGATCGAACTCGAGCACCTTGGCTTCGCCGAACTGCGCCGCGTTGCCTTCGAACGTCTTCTGCAGCGCGCTCTTGTCCTGTGCGGCTTCGCCCGACGGATTCTTCGGCTGCGTGATCGCGGCGACGTAGCTGCCGCTGCCCTTGAGCAACGGCGCGAGCACTTCGGCATACCAGCCGCCGCCGGGCGTGATCTCGATCAGCGTGTCGCTCGATTTGACGCCGAAGAACTCGAGCGTCTGCTTCGGATGGCGGTACTTGTCGCGCGCCTTGTTCGCGTCGGAACGCCAGTCGCCGGCCAGGACCTGGTCGAGCTTGGCGCCGAACAGGTCGTTCGCGCTCTGCGGCGGCGTCGGCTGGGCGGGCTGATCGACCGGCGCGGACGCGGTGGGCGCGGGTGCCGCTGCGGCGGCCTTCGGCGGCGAGGAATCGTTCGAGCCACAGGCGGCCAACGCCATGGCCAGCGGCAACAGGCAGACAAGCTTGTTCATGCGTGCATCCTCGGTCGTAAAAGCCGCGCGGCGCGGGTCAGGGGGCCGCGAGAGTAGCACAAGCATTCGAAGCCAAATCGCAGTGCAATGCGGCGGAACGAGGTTACGCGCGATTCATCCGGCGACGCGCAATTTGGATTCGTGAACGGGGCCAAAAGTCCGTTTCGCATCTCCAACGTCAACGCGCGCAGGCGCAAGGAGTTTTCCATGCTGCATTACGCCATCGTATTTCTGGTCATCGCATTGATCGCCGCCGTGCTGGGCTTCGGCGGCATCGCCGGCGCGGCTGCCGGCATCGCCAAGATCCTGTTCCTGGTGTTCCTGGTCCTGTTCGTCGTCTCGCTGGTCATGGGGCGCCGCGGGCCGCGCGTGTGACGCGCTGAGCCGAGTCGGTCACGCGGATCAATCGGGCAGACGTGCCGAAGCCGGATACGGCGGCACGTCGACCTGTTCGCCGGTGCGGAAACGCGCCTGCAGCGCCTGCCACCAGGCGGCGTCGAAAATCTCCGGATGCACCTCGAGCAGCCCGTCGCGAAGCGCCGCGGGCAGGCCGAGGAAACGCGGGAACTGTTCGGGGAAGACGTCGTTCTGGTGCACGCTGAGCCAGTCTTCCAGCGGGCGCGTTTCGTCCTCTTCGCTCGCCTCGGGCAGCTTGCGGAAGCGGCACTGCTCGACCAAGCAGAGTTCGTCGTAGTCGTAGAAGATCGCACGGCCGATGCGCGACACGCCGAAGTTCTTCAGCAGCAGGTCGCCCGGGAAGATGTTGCTGCGCGCCAGGTCCTTGATCGCCTGGCCGTAGTCGAGCACCGCGCGCAACGCGGCATCGGTCGCCGCTTCGCGCGCGTAGAGATTGAGCGGGCGCAGGCGGCGCTCGATGTAGCAATGCCGCACCACCAGCTCGTCGCCGTCGACCTCGACCGTTTCGGCGCACTCGGTGACGAGCTCGGCGAGCATGTCCGGATCCACCTGGCGCAGCGGGAAGCGCAGGTCGCGAAACTCCTGCGCATCGACGAGGCGGCCGACGCGGTCGTAGCGGAACACCAGCTGGTATTTCTCTTCCACCTGCCGCCGCGCGATGTCCTTCGGATAGGCGAAGCGGTCGCGGATCAGCTTGATGACGACGGGGTAGTCCTTCGGCGTGAACACCGCCATGACCATCCCGCGCTCGCCGTCGGCACGCACGAGGCGCTCGTCGGGATGTTCGGCCAGATGCCGGAACAGATGCCGGTAGCGTTCGGTCTTGCCCTGCTTGGCGCGGCCGAGCACGGTGTAGATCTCGCCGACCGGCTTGTGCGGCATCAGCGTCTCGAGGAACAGCACCGTGTTGCCGATCGTCGGCAGGTCGGCGTGGAAATAGCTGCGCGCGTAGCCGAACAGCAGCGAGACCTGGTTGAGATTGGTCAGCACCGCGTCGGCGCGCACGCCCTGCGGCGTGCTCATCAGCGCGATGACGAGCGGGATGCCGTCGTCGCCGTCGAGAATGCGCCCGACCAGGTACGCGCGGCGTTCGCGGTAGAACACGGTGCGCAAGAGTTCGATGCCGAGCAGGGGCACGCCGTCCTCGATCGTGCGCTCGGCGATCTCGTGCGCGATCGCGCGCGCGCAGCGCGCCGGATCGGCATAGCCGTTCGCGAACGCGTAGTCGCCGAGGACGCCGGCGCAGGTGTCGGCGAGGTCGGTTTCGCCGCCGTACCGGTTCAGCGCGACCGGCTCGACGATGCCGGCGGTCGGTTCGATGCCGAGCGCGATGAATTCGATCTCGGCATCGACGCCGCGCGTGCGGAAGAAGCGCCGCGACAGCGTGTTGAAGAACGTCTTGGTGAGTTCCTTGTCGATCAGCGGCTCGATCTGCAGCGCGTACTCGTTGCGCATCGAAGCCCACAGGGGACGCGAGCGCACGCGATCGTCGAGCAGCCGCTCGAGCCGCTCCAAGGTCTCGCCGACGCAGACGTCGTACAGGTCGATGCGCGCAACCGCGTCGACCTGCGCGGCGTGCCAGTCGCGCTGCTCGAAATGGCGCTTCGCGCGACGCGTGATGTCGGCGAAGCGCTCGTTGTAGTCGAGGAACGCGTCGAGGATCAGCGCAGCGGCGCGCGACGGCATCGCGGCGGCGGAAGCGGCGGAACCTGTCGGGGACGGCGGCATCGCCGCGAGTCTAGCCGATGGCCGCGACGGCGAGACCGCCGCGCGGCGGCCTCGTCGCCATCCACGCGATGCGCGGCGATCAGTGCTGGAAGCCGTCGGCGAAGATCTTGTCGATCGGATTGTCCGGCGTCGAGGTGATCAGCACGCGGCCGCTGTACCCGTTGAGATTCACTTCGACCAGCATCGAGCTGTCGGCCGAAATCCAGACGTCGTTGCCGCGGCTGTACGGGGCCGCCCCGCTGGCGATGGTGTAGCTCGTCACCGCCGCCTGCTGCGTGCCGGTGCTGGTCGGAACCTGCACGTTCTGGCCGTCCTTGAGGATACGGCGCGGCGCCGCGCCCCTCTTCAGCAGCCACAGCGCGTACTCCGAACCCGGCTGCGTGCGCGCGTCGACGACGATGTCGCCGTTGGCGAGCACGGCGTTGCCGTAAAAGGAGTCCCAGGTGCGGTTCGCCTCGGGCCCGTAGGCTCCTGCGATATCGAGCAGGGCGACGAGTTCGGGCGTGCCGCCGGCCTGCACGCGCCACAGGCCCGACGGCGTCGCGCCGTCGGCGGGAACGCGGATGGTGGCCTGGAAGGCGGTCCACTGCCCGGCCGAGGTCAGGCTGTCCGTGCTGAAGCTGCTCCAGGTCGCGTTCTGCCAGCCCGGGCCGTAGACGTTCGCGGCGTCGTTCATCGCCAGCGGCCGGTTGCTGGCGCCGTCGTTCCAGAAAAGACCGGTGCGCGACGTGTCCGACGGCGACGGGCGATAGCTCGCGAAGAAGTAGAACTGGCCGTCGTCGGCGGGGTACACCGGATCGAAGCCGACGAAGGTCGCGGTCGCGATGCCGATGTCCGGGCCGCGGGCGCCGGTCTCGTCGTCGACCACCAACGCACGCGGAGCGCCGTCGCAAACCTCCCAGATGCCGTCGCGGCCCTGATTGGTCGTCGCCATCAGATAGACGCGGTTATCCGGCGTGACCGAGAGGTTGCCGTTCACGCCCCAGGCCGTGTCGAAGGAATCACCTGCGACGATGCCGGGCGCGAGGTTCGGATCGGTCGAATACCGGAGCGCGCAGGGAACGATGCCCTGGCCGGGGACGCTCTTGGCGAGATAGCGCCGGGAGAGACCGGTCGGCGAGGTGACGTCCGTATTGAGCAGGACCTGTCCGCCGTTCATGGCGCGCGGGGTCACGAAGCCCGAACTGTTCTGGAACACCCAGCCGGTGCCGAGGTTCGGTCCGAGCGGCCCGTCGGTCAGCGCGCGCGCGATCTCGATGTTCCTCGCCGTATCCCAGCGCCAGACGCCCCAGGTCGCGTTGGTCGTGTCGCCGGGCGCGCCGGCGCGCGCGAGGAACGCGCGCTGGCCGTCGACGCCGGAATACCCTTGATCGGTGGCGTAATCCTGGAATACGTGGCCCACTTCCGCGCCGGTCCGCCCCGGTCCCATGGACGACCCGATCACGCCGGTCTTCAGGTATTGGGTCCAGGTCCCCTGTCGCAACGCCCAGTAGCCCATGATCGTGTCCGGACCGGTCATGCGCGCGCCGACGTAGCCATTGCCCACGTCGCCCATGGCGAAGTCGGTGAACGAGCGGCTGCCGCTGGGCAAGCCGGGGTTCGTGATCGCACTGCTGCTGCCGATGACGACCCGCCACGGCACGTCCTGTGCGAGCGCGAACGAAGGCGCCGCGAGCACGGCGACGAGGGCGGCGGCGAGATGTGTCTTCTTCGACATGTTTCATTCCTCGGTGATGGATTGCTGGACGCGCAGGCAGCACGGGGCCCTGCGCGCCGGATGGCGCACATGACTTCGTCGGCACGTGGGAGACGTCCGCCAGCGACGATCGCGACGGACGGCAGGGTGGCGCGGGGTCGACTGCCCGACAGGCAGCGGTCAACCCGTTGATATTTATTGCGTTGCAACCACTCCGCCTGCGTTGCGCCGCATACTAGGGCACAGGCGTGCTCGTTGTAGGCACGTTCGGGACACGGAGCGGTAACGGTTGGGTAACGGCAGCCGACGACGGCCGGCCCGAGCCCATCCCATCCCGTTTTTCGATCCCGATCGCATGAACAGCCAGACCGATTCCTCCCCCTCTCCCTGCTACACCTACCGTTTCGGCACGGCCGAGTTCGACGAGGCGCGCTTCGAGTTGCGCGTCGGCGGACTGCCGGTGGAGGTCGAACACCGCGCGCTCGAGGTCCTCGCCTACCTGCTGCGGCATGCCGGCGAGGTGGTGACCAAGGAAGAGCTGCTGCGCGAGGTCTGGGCGGGGCGCGTCACCGTCGACAAGGTGCTGCCGAACGCCGTGACCAAATTGCGGCGGGCACTCGGCGAGGCGAATGCCGAACGGCTGCTGACCCAGGCGCGGGTCGGCTACCGCCTCGACGGCACGGTCGCGCGCATGGCCGTCGGCAGCCAACTGGCCAGCCGGCTCGACCTCGCGCCCGGCCAACCGGTGCCCGGACGCGCGAACTTCACCCTGCTGCGCCAGCTCGGCGCCACCCACGGCAGCGAAGTGTGGCTGGCGGAGCAGGCGCGCACGCACGTGCAGCGCGTCTACAAGTTCGGCGCCGACGGCGATCGGCTGCGCGCGCTCAAGCGCGAAGTGACCTTGTCGCGCGTGTTGCGCGAGGCTGTCGACGAACGCGGGATGTTCGTCGACATCATCGACTGGAACTTCGAGACGCCGCCGTTCTTCCTCGAATGCGAGTACGGCGGCCAGAGCCTGCTCGACTGGGCACCGACCCGACTGCCGCCCCTGACGCAGGAAGAACGCATCGCCCTGTTCCTGCAGATCGCCGACGCGATCGCGGCGGCGCATGCGGTCGGCATCCTGCACAAGGACCTCAAGCCCGCCAACGTGCTGATCGCCGCGGACGGATCGAACTGGCGCATTCGCGTCACCGACTTCGGCAGCGGCCGCCTGCTCGATCCGGAGCGCATCGACGCGCTCGGCATCACCCGCCTCGGCCTGACCATCACGCAGAACGTGTCGGCCGATTCGACGAGCGGAACCCCGCTGTACATCGCGCCCGAAGTCTTCGCCGGCCACACGCCGACGGTGCAGAGCGATGTCTTCGCGCTCGGCATCCTGCTGTACCAGCTGCTGTGCGGCCAGCTGAACAAGCCGATGACCTCGGGCTGGGAGCAGGACATCGCCGACGGCTTGCTGCGCGAGGACATCGCGCTGGCGACCGACGGCAATCCGCAGCGGCGGCTGGCCGGCGTCGCCGAACTCGCCGCGCGACTGCGCGCGCGCGGGCAACGCCGCGAACTGGCACTGCATGCCGAGCGCGTCGAACAGCAGGCGCGCATCGCACACGAGGCGCTGGCGCGCAGCCGCGCGCGCCGGCCGTACCTGATCGCGCTGATCGCCGCGCTGGCGCTCAGCGCGGTCGTCGCGTTCGCGCTGTATCGCACCGCCGCGCACGCGCGCAACGCGGCGCAACGCGAACTCGAACGCGCCGGCGCGATCAACCGCTTCCTCAATGAGGACCTGATCGGCCGCTCGAACCCGCTGGTCGTCGCCAAGGGCCAGAGCGCGTCGCTGAAGGACGTCCTGCTCGGCGCGCGCGACCGCATCGGCAAGCGTTTCGCCGCGCAGCCGCTGACCGAGGCCTCGATCCGCACGAGCCTGACCATGCTGCTGAACATGATCGAGCTGCTGCCCGAAGCCGAAGCCGAGGCGCGCCAGGCCCTCGCCTTGTATGAACGCGAGGAGGGCGCCGCCAGCCTCGATGCGCTGAAGGCACGCACCTTGCTCGCGCGCCTTTTGACGCGCACCTCGAAGTTCGACGAGTCGCTGACGCAATTGCAGACGCTCGATCGCCTGACCGCCGGTTCGCAGGACCCTTACACGCGCTACCTGGTTGCCTCGGCCTGGGGCATCTACGCCATGAACCGCAGCGACTACGCCAAAGCGTTGCCGCTCTATCGCACCGCGATCCCGCTGTTGCGGCAGACCGACCCGGACAACGTCACTTTGCGCGATTCGATGCGGATGGACCTGATCGCCGCATTGACCCAGACCGGACAGACCCAGGAAGCGCGCAAGGAAGGCGAAGACCTGATCGCCGAAGTCGACGCGCGTGGCGACGACAACGGTCTCGTCGTCGCGTTCGCCAAGGCCGCGGTCGCGCGCACGTACACGCTCGAAGGCGATTTGCAGAAAGCCGAAACGCAGTTGCTCGACGCGCAGAAGACGATCGTGCAACAGCTCGGCGAGGATCACACGCGCAACCTGATGGTGCTGAGCGACCTGTTCGACATCTCGGTGCATCGCGGGGACTGGCCGAAGGCGCTCGGCTACGCGCAGCGCGTGCACGACGGCTTCCGTACCAAGTTCGGCGAGGACCACAACTTCAGCAACATCACCCTCGTCAACGTGGGGCAGGTGCTGTACGAGAGCGGCGAGGCCGGCGAAGCCGAAGCGCGGCTGCGCACGGCGCACGGCAAGCTCGCCCAGCAGTTTTCCGCGAGCAACCCGCAGACACAGATCGCCGCGTTCTGGCTGTGCGCGGCCGAACTGGAACTCGGCCGGCTCGACGATGCCTCGGGCCTGCTCGATTCGCTCGGCGCGCAGGCGCTCGAAGCCGCCGGCACCGACGGCTTGTGGCAGTTCCGGCTCGATGCGTTGCGCGGTACCTGGCTCGCCCGGCGCGGACGCATGGGCGACGCGGAGCCGCTGCTGCAGTCGGCCACGGCCGGCCTCGAAAAAGGCGGCGAGACCCACAGCCGCGTCTATGCCAACGCGAAACGCGCGATGGCGAACGCGCCCGCGAGTACGACGCGCTCCTGAGCGGACGGGCGCGGGCGCGGGCGCGCCTCGCTATCCCGGGCTTCGTGAGAAAAGCGAAGGCAAGCGAGTGCATGCCTTCGTGAGCACGCTGCGCGAACGTCGAAGCCGACGACACGGGCGTGCGGCCTCGCGCAACTTGCAGCGATGGAATCCTGCCGGCCCGCACGCGGCGGACCGGCAGGAACCTGCCATCACATGGCGGCGATCAGGCGGTCGCCGAACTCCGAGCACTTCACTTCGGTTGCGCCTTCCATCAGGCGGGCGAAGTCGTAGGTCACGAACTTCGCACCGATCGCCTTGTCCATCGCGGCGATGATCGCATCGGCCGCTTCGGTCCAGCCCATGTAGCGCAGCATCATCTCGCCGGACAGAATCACCGAACCCGGGTTGACCTTGTCCAGGCCCGCGTACTTCGGCGCGGTACCGTGCGTCGCCTCGAACACCGCATGGCCGGTCACGTAGTTGATGTTGCCGCCCGGAGCGATGCCGATGCCGCCGACTTGCGCGGCGAGCGCGTCGGAAAGATAGTCGCCGTTGAGGTTCAGCGTCGCGACGACGTCGTACTCGGCCGGACGCAGCAGGATCTGCTGCAGGAACGCATCGGCGATCGCGTCCTTGACGACGATGTCCTTGCCGGTCTTCGGGTTCTTGAACGAACACCACGGGCCGCCGTCGATCTCGGTCGCGCCGAATTCCTTCTGCGCCAGCGCGTAGCCCCAGTCGCGGAACGCGCCCTCGGTGAACTTCATGATGTTGCCCTTGTGCACCAGGGTCACCGACTTGCGGTCGTTGTCGACCGCGTACTTCAGCGCCGCGCGCACCAGGCGTTCGGTACCTTCCTTCGACACCGGCTTGATGCCGAAGCCGGACGTCTCCGGGAAGCGCACCTTCTTGTAGCGGTCCGGGAAGTTCTCCTTCAGCAGCGCGGCGAACTTCTTCGCGTCGTCGGTGCCTTCCTGGAATTCGATGCCGGCGTAGATGTCCTCGGTGTTCTCGCGGTAGATCGTCATGTCGACCTTGGACGGATCCTTGACCGGCGAAGGCACGCCCTTGAACCAGCGCACCGGACGCACGCAGGCGTACAGGTCGAGCATCTGGCGCAGCGCCACGTTGAGCGAACGGATGCCGCCGCCGACCGGCGTGGTCAACGGGCCCTTGATCGACACGAGATAGTCGCGGCAGGCGGCGACGGTGGCGTCGGGCAGCCAGTTGCCGGTCTGGTTGAAGGCTTTTTCGCCGGCCAGGACTTCCATCCAGTGGATCTTGCGCTGGCCGCCGTAGGACTTGGCGACCGCGGCATCGAGCACGCGCACGCTGGCGCGCCAGATGTCCGGACCGGTTCCGTCACCCTCGATGAACGGGACGATCGGGTTGTTCGGAACGGTGAGGACGCCGTTCGCGATGGTGATCTTGGCGCCGCCCGGCGGCGGCGTAAGTGCGGATTCCGTCATTGATTTCTCCAGGATATGCGGGCCGCGCGAGCGGACGCCCGGGTCGCGGCAGAGCAGTCGCCCATTGTCGCGCGTTCGCGCCGATCAATGAAGCGGCATGCCGCCGGCAAGTCCCGGAGCGGCGTTTCGCTGCGGTGCCGCATCCGTACGCGCGCATCGCATGCTAGTTTGTGGAAAAGTGAACTATGACACGGTCAGGCAGCGCTTCTTCCGAGGAATCCGCCGCGCAGCCGTTCCACCCAGAGAGAGCTTCATGCGCATCGGCATCGTCGTCGACGCGGCCTGCGACCTGCCGGCCGAGTTCCTCGAACAGCAGCGCATCACCGTGCTGCCGTTCACGCTGCGCCTCGACGAAGAGGTGCTGGTCGACGACAGGAACGCGGACACGACACGGCGCTATCTCGCCGAGAATCTCGGCGCGCGCGGGCATTCGGCCGAAACCGAACCCTACAGCGTCGAGCAGATCCGCGACCTGTTCCTCGGCCGCCTCGTGCTCGACTACGACTGCGTGTTCTGCCTGACGATCACCTCGACGCGCAGCCCGACGCACGCGCGCGCAAGCCAGGCGAGTTTCTCGATCCTGAAGGACTACCGCCCGATCCGCCGCGACGCGAACGTGCCGGGCCCGTTCCTGATGCGCGTGATCGACACCGAGAACCTGTTCGCCGCCGAAGGCGTCGCCACGGTCGAAGCCGTCCGCCTGCGCGCGGCCGGCGAGAATCCGGGGCGCATCCGCGAGCGGCTCGAACTGATCGCGCGCAACACCTACGGCTACATGCTGCCGCGCGATCTGTACTACCTGCGCGCGCGTGCACAGAAAAAGGGCGATCGCAGCGTCGGCTGGCTGAGCGCTGCGCTCGGTACCGCACTCGACATCAAGCCGCTGCTGCGGGGTTATCGCGGCACGACCGGTCCGGTCGGCAAGGTGCGCGGTTTCGAGCACGGCGCGCAGACGCTGTTCGACCACGTCGGCACGCGCGTGCGTGCCGGACTGCTGACGCCGACGCTGTGCGTGAGCTATGGCGGCGATCTTGCCGAACTCGCCGCGCTGCCCGGCTATGCGGCATTGAAGACGGTCTGCAGCGAGCACTCCGTCGATGTCTTCGAAAGCCCGATGAGCATGACCGGCATGATCAACGTCGGCACCGGCGCGATCACGCTCGGCTTCGCCGCCGACGAATACGACGCGGCGTTCTGATCGCGGACAAACGACGAGGGCGCGGATCGCTCCGCGCCCTCGTGTTCTACGTGCCGACCTTCCGTGGCCCGCGGGACGCATTCGCCCGCACGGCGTTTACTTGACGCTGAAGTCCTTCGTCGCGGCCGACTTGTCGTCGAGCGAGATCTCGACCTTGTAGTTGCCGGCCGGCCAGCCGTCGGGCTTGCTGATGTGGAACGCGGTGGAGGCCGGACCCGTCGGCACGATCGTCTGGCTGGACTCGTTGACGGTCTGGCCGTCCTGATAGGTCCACTTCGCGGTCAGCTTGGCGCTCGGCGCCGCACCGGTCGTCGCGACGGCCGCGTAGATCGTGTCCTTGGCCGTGAACGCCGTGGTCGGCGTGCTGACCTTCTGGGTCGTCTCGTCGATCGCGCTGCCGAGATCGACCGAAGCGACGGCAACCGGAGCCGGGGCGGGAGCCGGCGGCGGCGCGGCCGGAGCCGGAGCCGGGGCGGGCGCTGCGGCCGGCGGCGGCGGCGCCGGTTCTTCCTTCTTGCCGCAGGCGCTGAGGGCAAGCGCTCCGGCCAGAGCGACGATCAGAGAAACTTGTTGGCTGCGTTGGATCTTCATCGTCGTAATCTCCGGTTATGCCTTGGAACCCGCATCCGCGGGAAGCTTGAGAACCTGACCCGGCTGGATCAGATCGGGATTGTCGAGCTGGTCGCGATTGGCGTCGAAGATCTCGCGCCAGCGATTCGCATTGCCGAGCACCTTTTTCGCGATCTTGGAAAGGCTGTCGCCCTTGGCGACGGTGTAGGTCTCGGGCGCGGCGACTTTCGCAGTGGACTGAACCCCTGCTTGTACGTTGCTGAAATCCGCCTTCGGCGGTGGCGGTGCGGTCGTCTCGACGCCGCTTTGCACGTTCGAGAAATTCGGTTTGTTCGGGTCGTTCCCCATCTCCGTTCTCCTCCGTTACGGGAACGCACATTACACCCGTCCGCGCTTAACCGCGACTTAGCACAGGCTCCGCACAAATCGTTACAAATTGCATCATTGTGCGCGCGGTACACCTTGCTGCAATGACCGCGTTGGAGCACGCGACCGGCCGGCCCTCTTTATTGCCGGGCGCCGCGTGGATTGGCGGCGACGCCGGGATGCGTGCTGCGCCACGGGTTGATGTCGAGACCGCCGCGCCGGGTGTAGCGCGCATACACTTCCAGCCGCTGCGGCGCGCAGCGTTGCAGCAGGTCGACGAAGATGCGCTCGACGCATTGCTCGTGGAAGCCGGCATGCTCGCGGAACGAAACGATGTAGCGCAGCAACCCGGTACGATCGATGCGCGGGCCGGCGTAGCGGATGCGCAAGCTCGCCCAGTCGGGCTGGCCGGTGACCGGGCAGTTCGATTTCAACAGATCCGACACCAGCGTTTCGTCGGCGAGGTCAGCGCGGTCCGCCTGCAGATGCGCTGCGTTCGGCGGACCGTAGTCGTCGATCGTCACGGGGGCCTGGTCGATCGACTCGCCCTCGAATTCCTCCACCGCCGCCTGCGCGAACCGGCCCGCCGGCGTCAGCGCGACCGTCACCGCTGCTCCGGCCGCTGCGGAAAGATCCTGCACCAGTCGCGCGCGCAACGCATCGATGCTCTCGATCCGCTCCTGGTTGTAGCTGTTGAGATAGAGCTTGAACGACTTCGACTCGACGAGATAGGGCGACTCGGCCGGCACGCGGAATTCGGCCAGCGCGACGACCGGTTTTCCGCGCGCATCGAGCCAGGACACCTCGTAGGCGTTCCAGATGTCGACGCCGCGGAACGGCAGCTCGGCGCCGAGGCCGAGCTCCGCACGGCCTTGCGCGCGCGCGATGGGGAACAGCAGCGCGGGATCGTAGCGACTCGGATACGGCGTGCTGCGGCCGAGCAGGGAATCGTGAGGAGCGTTCATGGCGCCGGCATTGTAAGGGCCGGCGCCTTTCGCGTGCTTTTCGCGCCCGCGACCGCGGACCTCAGTGCTGCGGCAGCGGCTCGCCGAGCGCGTCGTCGTGCTTGGCCGCGCCTTCGAGGTGATGATCGGCCGCCAGCAGCATGTAGAACGCCGGTACGACGAACAGCGTGAACAGCGTGCCGATCGACAGGCCCGTCGAGATCACCAGACCCATCGCGAAGCGCCCCGCCGCGCCGGCGCCGGATGCGATCACCAGCGGAATCACGCCGAGCACCATCGCCGCGGTCGTCATCAGGATCGGACGCAGTCGCACGCCGGCCGCGTGTTCGATCGCCTCGCGCTTGCTCATGCCGGCACGCTGCGACTCGTTGGCGAACTGCACGATCAGGATGCCGTGCTTGGACACCAGGCCCATCAGCGTGACGAGGCCGACCTGCGTGTAGATGTTGAGGCTCGAGATCAGGTTCACGAAGATCAGCGCGCCGAACAAGGCCATCGGAACGGAGACCAGGATGACGATCGGGTCGCGCAGCGAGTTGAACTGCGCGGCGAGCGCGAGGAACACGATGATGACGGCGAACAGCAAGGTGGTGCCGAAGCCGCCCGACTCCTGCACGAACTGGCGCGACTGTCCGGCGTAGTCGACCGAATAGCCGGCTGGCGCGGCTTCGGCGACGGCGTCGCGCAGGAACTGCAGCGCCTCGCCCTGCGACATGCCGCTGGCACCCGAGATCATCGCCGAGTTGAGCTGCTGGAAGCGGTTGATCGACTGCGGCACGGTCTCGTTCTTGAGCTTGGCCACGGTCGAGGCAGGAATCACCGAACCGTCCGGCGCGCGCACGTAGTAGTCGAGCACCTGGTCGGGATTCAAGCGATCGACCTGCTGCACCTGCGGGATCACCTTGTACGAGCGGCCGGCGATCGAAAAATAGTTCACGTAGCCGCCGCCGAGTGCCGCGCCGAGCGCACTGCCGACGTCCTGCTGGGTCAGGCCGAGTGTCGAGATCAGGTCGCGATCCATGACCACGGTGGACTGCGGCTTGTCGATTTTGAGGTCGGCGTCGATGAACCAGAACTTGCCGCTGTCCTGCGCCTTCTTCAGCACCGACTGCACGACTTCGTTGAGATTCTGGAACGGCTCGGTCGTGTTGATCACGACCTGGATCGGCGCGCCCTGCGCACCCGGCAAGGCGGGCAGCGCGAACACGAAGATCTGCCCGCCGGCGATCGCCGACCACATCCCCTGCAGCTCCTGCTGCAGCACCTTCGCGGTCTTGGCGCGCACTTCCCACGGCTTGAACAGCATGCCGCCGAAGCCGGTGCCGGGCGTCGTGATCTGGAACAGCATTTCGTACTCGGGCAGCTTCTTGCCGAGCTCGAACATCTGCTGCGAGTAGCCGACCATCTGCTGCGCGGTCGAATTCGGCGCCGACTTGAGCTGGTAGAAGAGGAAGCCCTGGTCCTCCTCCGGCGCCAGTTCCGACTGCGCGGTCATGCCGAGCAGGACGGTCGCGCCGAACAGCATCGCGCCCATCACGACGATCACGCTCCAGGTCGAGAGCGAGGCGCGCAGCACGCGCTCGTAGCCGTGGCGCACGCGCTCGAACACGCGGTCGATCGCCTGCACGAAGCGGCCGCTCTCCTGATCGGCCTTGAAGAAGCGTGCGCACATCATCGGCGACAGCGTCAGCGCGACGATCGCCGACACCGTGACGGCGCCGGCCAGCGTGAACGCGAATTCGGTGAACAACGCGCCGGTGAGACCCTTCTGGAAACCGATCGGCACGTACACCGCGACGAGCACGACCGTCATCGCGAGAATCGGCCCGCCGAGTTCGCGCGCCGCGAGCAGGGCGGCCTCGAACGGCGACTTGCCCTCCTCCTTCATGTGTCGGTCGACGTTCTCGACGACGATGATCGCATCGTCGACGACCAGGCCTATCGCCAGCACGAGCGCGAGCAGGGTCAACAGGTTCATCGAGTAGCCGAGCGCGAGCATCACGAAGAACGTGCCGATCAGCGACAGCGGCATCGCGATCACCGGGATGATCACCGCGCGCAGCGAGCCGAGGAACAGGAAGATCACGATCGTGACGATGATCAGCGCCTCCACCAGCGTCTTGACGACTTCGTTGATCGAGGACGTGATGAAGCTCGTGCCGTCCCAGACGATCTCGCCTTCGAGGCCGCTCGGGAACTGCGACTGGATGTCCGGCATGACGTCGCGCACGCGCTGGGCGACGTCGAGCACGTTCGCTTCCGGCGCCACCTTGATGCCGATGAACACGGCGAGCTTGCCGCTGAAGGCGACGTTGGCGTCGTAGTCCTCGGCGCCGAGCACGACGTTGGCGACGTCCTGCAGGCGCACGATCGCGCCGTCCTTCTGCTTCACCGCGAGCTGCTTGAACTCCTCGACCGAATGCAGGTCGGTGGCGGCGGTCAGGTCGACGCTGACCATCTGGCCCTTGGTGGTGCCGACCGCGGCGAGGTAGTTGTTCGAACCGAGCGCGTTGTAGACGTCGGCAGCCGTGACGCCGTGAGCGGCGAGCCGTGCCGGATCGAGCCACGCGCGCAGCGCGAACTGGCGACCGCCGAGGATCTCCGCGGTCTGCACGCCCTGCACCGAATCGAGCTTGGGCTTGACCACGCGCGCGAGATAGTCGGTGATGCTGTTGGCCGGAAGCACGTCGCTGCGGAAACCCATGTACATCGCGTCGAGCGATTCGCCGACGGCGACGTTGAGCACCGGCTGCTGCGCCTGCGGCGGCAGCTGGTTGCGCACCGAAGTCACCTGGGTCTGGATCTGCGTGAGCGCGCGGTTGGCGTCGTAGTTGAGGCGCAGCGTGGCGGTGATCGTCGACACGCCGCTGACCGAGGTCGACGAAAGATAGTCGATGCCCTGCGCCTGCGATATCGCCTGCTCCAGCGGCTGCGTGATGAAGCCTGCGATCGTCTGCGCGTCCGCGCCGTAGTAGGCCGTGGTCACGGTCACGACCGCGTTCTCGGTCTTCGGATACTGCCGCACCGAAAGATCGCTGAGCGCACGCACGCCGAGCACCAGGATCAGTGCGCTGACGACGATCGCCAGGACGGGCTTCTTGATGAAGATGTCGGTGAAATTCATGCTTCGCTCCGGGTCGGCCGCTGTGCGGCCTGGGAGTCGCTCGCTGCGCTCGCCGTGAATCGGAAAGAGGAAACGGGAAAGCGCAGCGGTGCGATGCCGCGGATTGCCTTTCCCCCTCGCTCTTTACTGTCTACCGTTGCCCCACTATTTCTCCTGCGGCGTCGGATTGGGGCTGTTCGCCGGCAGCACGCTGTTGTCGATCGTGATCGGCGCGCCGTTCTTCAGCTTGATCTGGCCGCTGGTGACGACCTCGACGCCTTCGTCCAGACCTTTGGCGATCGCCACCTGGTCGCCGCGCGTACCGGCTGTCGTCACGAACGTCTGCTGTACGACGAGCGCATCGGCCGGCACCGCGTTGGGCGCCTTGTCCTTGCCCGCGTCCTTCGCCGGCGCCGGAGTCTTCGGGTCCGCCTTCTTCGCGGCCGCCTCGGCCTGCTCCTTGTCGACGTCGCCCTTCTTCTTGACGATGTAGACGGTTTCGCCATACGGGTTGTACACGACCGCCGTCTGCGGCAGCGTCAGCTGGCGCTGCTTTTCGCCGACGTCGACGCGCACGTTGGCGAACATGCCCGGCGTCAGCATGCGGTCCGGATTGGGCACGCTCGCTTCGATCTGCACGTTGCGCGTGTCGCCGTCGATCTTCGGGCTGATCGCGCTGATCTGCCCTTCGAACGGCTTGCCCGCAAACGCATCCAGCGTCAGCGCGACGGCCTGGCCGACGCGCAGTTCGCTGAGGTTGCGCTGCGGCAAGTGGAAGTCGACGAACACCGGATCGAGCTGCTGCACGGTCACCAGGGTCGTGCCGGCATTGATGTAGGCGCCGGGATTCACCGTGACGATGCCGGCGCGGCCGGCGAAAGGCGCACGCAACTGCTTGCGCGCGACGTTCACCTGCTGCTGCTGCACCGCGGCCTGCTTGGCCTTGAGATCGGCGCTGGCCGTGTCGTAGTCGGCCTTGCTGATCGCCTGCGCGGCGAGCTGCTGCTTGGCACGGCCGAAGGTGACTTCGGCCAGTGCCGCGGCGGCTTCGAGCTGACGCAGCTGGGCGACGTCTTCGGTATCGCGCAGCTGCACGAGCACCTGGCCCTGCTTCACCTCGTCGCCGGACTTCAGGTTCACCTCGGTGACGAGACCGGCGAGGTCGAACGCGAGATCGGCGCCGCGCACCGCGCGCAGGGTGCCGACCGCACCGAACGACGGCTGCCATTCCTGGTAGGCCGTCTTCGCCGTGCTGACCACGGCCGGCGGCGGCGGCTTCATGCCGGCGATCATCTTCATGACCAGCATCACCTTGATGCCGGCGATGATGCCGATCAGGAGCAGCACGAGGCCGATCATGATCAGCATGCGCTTCCACGTCTTCGGTTTCTTCTCGACGCGCGTCTGCATTCGAAGGGTCTCCTAGCGCGATTCGGTAAGGGGGGTCGTTTCGGCGACGGCCGGCGCTTGGTATGTCCAGCCGCCACCGAGCGCTGCGTACAGCGCCGCCGTATCGGACAGCCGCGCGGCGCGCGCTTCGATCAGGCCGATGCGCGTCTGCTGGTACTGGCGCGTCGCATCCAGCACTTGCAGATAGCTGGTCGAGCCGCCGTTGTATTGCGTGCGCACGAGGTCGAGGCTGCTCTTGGCGGAGCGTTCGGCTTCGGCCTGCGCCTGCAGGTTTTCGGCATCGAGCTCGAGCGCGCGCAGCGCGTCGGCGACGTTCTGGAACGCACCGAGCACGACGCTCTGGTAGTCCGCCGCCGCCTTGTCGAGCCCGGCTTGCGCCGCGCGCTGCTGCGCACGCAGCGTGCCGCCGTGGAACAGCGGTTGCAGCAAGTTGGCGCCGAGGCTCCACGCCTTCGTGCCGCCGCCGAACAAATCGTCGGCGTGCAGCGCCTGCGAACCGAGGTTCGCGCTCAGCGTGATCTGCGGCAGCAGGTTCGCGGTGGCGACGCCGACGGCGGCCGTCGCCTGATGCAACTGCGCTTCGGCCGCACGGATGTCGGGACGCTGCTGCACCAGCGCGGACGGCAGGCTGACCGGCACGTCCTGCGGCAAGGTCAGCGCGTCGAGCCCGACCTCGGCCAGTTCCTGCTCGGACGGGAAATGGCCCAGGTACACCGCCAGCTGCGTCTGCGTCTGCGCCAACTGCTGGCGCAGCGCCGGCAGCTGCGCGCGCGCCGTCGCGACCTGGGTGCGGATCGCCAGCACGTCGGCGAGCGACTTCGCGCCGATTTCGTGCTGGCGTTCGGCCATGCCGAGCTGTTCCATGTAGACGCGCACGACCTCTTCGATCGCCGCGATCTGGCCGCGCAGCGACGCTTCGCGAAAGCTGGCGGTCGTCACGTTCGCGGCGAGGCTGAGATAGGTGCCTTGCAGCTGGTACTGCTGGTAGTCGACGAGCGCCGACTGCGCCTCGATGCCGCGGCGCACGCCGCCGAACAGGTCGAGCGTGTAGCCGACGTCGACGCCGGCGTTGTAGACGGTGAATACCGACGAGGCCGAGCCGCTTTCGCCGGCGACGGCGCCGAGGCCGTTCGCATTGCCGCGCGTCGCACCGACCTTCGCATCGACGCTGGGGAACAGCGAACCGCGCGCGGCCGTCGCGTTTTCCTGCGCCTGGCGCAAGGCGGCCTGCGCCGAAGCAATTGTCGGACTGTGTGCCAGCGCGGCCTCGACGCGGCGATCGAGTTCGGCGCTGGCAAAGGTCGTCCACCAACGCGCCGGCACGTCGGCGCCTTCGAGGAAACGTTGCGCATCGCCGGTCGGCGCATCCGTGGCCGTGGTCGCTTTCGGCAGCGCGTCCGCCCGATATCCGCCTTCCGACGGAGCCGGCGGCGCGCGAAAATCCGGGCCGGCGGCGCATGCGGCGAGCAGCGCAAGGCCTGCCGGCACGATGGCGCGCGTCAGCGTTCTCGAAAGTCTCGGCACAGCCCCAGTCCCAGTACGGTGACGCGTGTGACCCCACTTACCGGTCATGCAGCGCTTCCTCGAATCCCACAAGCGGCGCGATCGTACGGCCATCGCCGTACGACAACATGAACCAAACGTCATGGACGCGTTATTTCAGATTGCAATGGCCTTGCGAAAAATAATTTCGCCGAGGATCGGCACCGCCTGCGCGAACCGGTGACATGGCTGCACCGCCGGGCCACCGGCGGCACCTCGACCGCCGCGGATCGGCTCGCGCAAGCGCAGCCGCCGCAACGCGATCACGCGCGATGGTCGCGCGCGAGATAGTCCTCGCTCTGCATCTCGATCAGGCGCGATTCGGTACGCGCGAACTCGGCGCGCAGGCGCTCGCCGTCGTACAGCTCGACGATCGGCGCCGCCGCGGACAGCACCAGGTTGACGCCGCGATCGTAGACCTCGTCGACCAGTTCGATGAAGCGGCGTGCGGCATCGTCGGTCTGCGGCGTGAACTCGGGGACGTTGGACACCAGGATCGTGTGGTAGGCCTTCGCCAGCTCGATGTAGTCGGCGACGGCGCGCGGGCCTTCGCACAACGCATCGAAGGCGAACCAGATCGCGCCGTCGGCTTCGCGATGGACGGCGATCTCGCGTTCGTTCAACGTCATCGAGAAATCGCGCCGGACTTCACCGCGCGCGACGCGGTTGAATGCGGCGAGCATCGCGCGCTCGGCGTTCGCGCCGGGCGGCGTGTAGTACACCGGCGCCTGCTTGAGCGCGCGCAGGCGCCAGTCTTGCGCGGAAACCAGCTCGACGATGTCGCAGTGCTGCTCGATCAAGGCGATCGCCGGCAGGAAGCGTTCGCGCTGCAAGCCGTTCTTGTACAGCTCCGGCGGCGCGGTGTTCGACGTGGTGACCAGCACGACGCCGCGTTCGAACAGCGCACGCAGCAGATGGCCGAGGATCATCGCGTCGCCGATGTCGCCGACGAAGAATTCGTCGAGCACGAGCAGGCGCACGTCGGCGGCGATGCGCGCGGCGACCTCGGTCAGCGGATCGCTGCGCCCCTCGAGCGTGCGCAGCTGGGCATGCACGTCCTGCATGAAGCGGTGGAAATGCACGCGCCGCTTCGCCGCCTGCGGCACCGCGTCGAAGAACAGATCGCACAGGAACGTCTTGCCGCGGCCGACGCGGCCCCAGAGATAGATGCCGCGCGGCGCTTGAACCTCATGGCCGCGCAAGCGCTGCCACAGCGTCGGCGCTCGCGCGTGCGCGAGATCCAGCCAAAGCCGGTCGAATGCGGCGAGTGCCCCGGCCTGCGCCGGATCGTCCTGCCAGTCGCCGGCCGCGACGCCGGCGCGGTAGCGCGCGCTCGGCGCCGCTGCGTGCGCCGCCTCGGCATTCGCCCCGCTCATGCGGCCGGCGGCGGCAGATTGCCGGCGACCGCGTCCTTGACGGCGTTGCGCAGATCGATCAGGCGGCGATGGAAGAAGTGGCTCGTGTCCGGCATGCGTATCAGGGTCGGCGGTGGCTGCACGGTCGCGACCCAGGCGTACACCGCAGCCGGATCGACGACCTCGTCGGCCTCGCCCTGAACGATCAGCCACGGGCACGCCGGCGCGGCGATGCCGCTGAAATCCTGGCGCCCGACCGGCGGGGCGACCAGGATCAACTGGGCCGGCTGCAGGCGCGCCGTGCCGCGCAACGCGACGTAGCTACCGAACGAAAAGCCGGCCAGCCACAGCGTGGCGCCCGGCCGCTGCGTGCGCGCCCATTCGGCGATCGCGACCAGATCGTCGGTCTCGCCGATGCCATGGTCGTGCTCGCCTTCGGATTGGCCGACGCCGCGAAAGTTGAAGCGGACGGTGGCGAGGCCGAGGTCGAGCAAGCTGCGTTCGAGCGTGGTGACGACCTTGTTGGTCATCGTGCCGCCCTGCAGCGGATGCGGGTGGCAGATGATCGCGATGCCCGCGCGCGCAAGGCCGGCCTCGGGCACTGCGCAAGCGAGTTCGAGCATGCCGGCGGGGCCGGGCAGCAACAGGGTCGTGGCCGCGGAAGGAAAGGCCGGCAGCGCCGACGGAGGTGCGGGGGCATTCATCGGCTCATGATACCGTGGCCGCGTGTCGATCCCTGCCGCTGGCCGCCGTTGAACCATCTCGCCCACGCCCTGCTGGCCACGCCCGACGACGACGTGATCCTCGGCAGCCTGATCGCCGATTTCCTGCGCGGTGGGGTCGACGCGGCAACGGCGCGCGGGGTGCGCGTCGGCATCGCGCTGCACCGTTCGGTCGACGTCTACACCGATGCGCATCCCGAAGTCGCGGCCGCGCGCGCGCGCTTCGATCCGCCGTACCGCCGCTATGCCGGCATCCTGCTCGACATGTGGTTCGACCATCTGCTCGCGCGCGATTGGGCTCATTACGGCGACAGCTCGCTGCATGCGTTCTCGCAACGCGTGCAGGACCTGCTGGTGCGGCGCGAGGCCGAAGTGCCGCCGCGCATGCACTCGTTCGTGCGCTACCTGCACGCGCACGACCTGCCCGAACGCTATCGCGAGCGTTCGGCGATCGATGATGCGCTGCACGGCCTGTCGGCGCGGTTGTCGCGCGCCAATCCCATGGCCGAATCATTGCCGGTGCTCGAAGCGCTGGCCGTGCCGCTGGAAGCGCATTTCGCGGCGTTCTTTCCCGACCTCATGGCGCATGCTTCGGCCGAGCGCCAGCGTCTCGATGCCGCGTTGCCGCGCTGATGGAGCAGGCGCGCTGACGAAACAGAAATGAAAACGCCGCCCGGAGGCGGCGTCTTGCGCGAAGCGGCAGCGGGCCGGGCGTTACTTGACCTGGCTCAGGATGAATTCGACGGTCGCCTTGATCTGCGCGTCGTTCAATGCCGGGTTGCCGCCTTTCGCCGGCATGATGCCGCTCTTGCCGGTGAAGCCTTCGGTCGCGTGCTTGATCAGCGTGTCCTCGCCCTCGGCCACGCGCGCCGCCCAGGCGCTCTTGTCGGTGATCTTCGGCGCGCCGCCGGCGCCGGTGTCGTGGCAGCTGTGGCAGAGGTTGCCGTAGATCGTCTTGCCGTCGGTGGTGCCGCCGTAGGCGACCTGGGCCGCGGCCGCCTTGGTGGCGGCTTCCTGCGCCGCCTGCATGGCCGCGCGGCCGGTGTCGCCGGCGTACACGCCGCCGACCGGCGCGATGCGCGCCGCGACGGATTTTTCCTTGTCCGGATTCTGCGGCGGCGGGTGATCGCCATAGATATGCATGGCGAGCACGCCGAGCAGCACCGCCACGAAGGCGAGAAAGCCGATCAGCATCGCGAAACGCTTCAGGAAGACCGAATCGGTCTGGGTGACGGGATTGCTCACGGAACCACCTCGGCGAAGACGGGCGGGCCGGAAAGCCGCGCCGCGCGCAAAAAGTCCGGCGAGTATAACGGCGGCATCCGGGGCGCGGAAGGCGCCGCCGGACCGGCGCGGCGCCCGCGCGGCCTCATCGCCGACGCCGGAGGTGCGACGTGTTGACGCATCCGGACCCCGCTGCGACCCAACGAGCGGGACCGCCGCTGCGACGCGGCGGTCCCGCAGCCGCTCAGCCGTCGAATCCGTCGGCGAAGATGCGGTCCGTGTCGGCGCCGCTGACGGTGAACTGGACCGGCACCGGCACGACGACGCGTGACAAATCGTTGCTCTGCACGCACAGCGTCGCGTTGTAGGTGCCATCGGCGAGGCCCGTCGCATCGAATGTGACCGTCACCGGCGTCGAGCCGTCCGCCGCCGTCGTGCCGGAGGCCGGCGACACCGACAGCCAAGGCACATCGGCCGGGTTCGCGCACGGACCTTTCGGTTCGGCGATCGAGAACGCGGTCATTTCCTCGCCGTCGCCGTTGATGCTGCCGTTCTGCACCGGCGTGGCCAGGCCCGTGGCGGTGTCGATCTGGTACATCGCGCCGCTGCAGAAGAAGCCGCCATTGGCGCAGCCGGCGTACCACAGGATGCCGGTGCGCGGGTCGAAGTCCATCGCCTGCGCGTTGTTCGCGTCGAAACCGATCGGCCCGATCGCCTGCATGTCGCCGGTGGTCTTGTCGATCGCGAGCAGCTCGTCGGCGATGATGTCGATCGCGTACATGTGGCCGGCGGTGTCGAACGCGATCGCGACGATCAGCGTGTTCGGCAGGTCGAATGCATGCGTGAACGTACCGGTGGCGACGTCGACCGTGTAGATGTGCGAGGTCGGCTGGAAGCCCGGCGGCGGATTGATGTCCTGGTTCTCGTCGGCGCTGGCGTACATCGTCGCGGTCGAGGCATCCCACTGCAGCACGCTGATGTCGAAGCCGCCGGTCTGCTCGGTCGGGTTGGCGTTGATCATCGTCAGCGCACCGGTCGTCGTGTCGACCGAAACGAACCCGCTCGTGTACGGATACGCCGGCGTGCCCTGCGGACCGACCAGGTAGATCTTGCTGAAGTCGTTGTTGGCGAATGCGCCGCCGTCGTACAGATTGGCGAGCGAGCCGGCGGCGCCGATCGTCGTCAGGACGCCGGCGTCGGCGGCATCGAGCGAATACAGGCTTTCCTGGATCGGCAGCACGCCGAACGCAGGCACCACCGCCGTACCGAACGGCGCGCGCGATGTGTCGAACGTGCCGATCTGCTTGGCGCTCTGTGCCACCGCGTGCACCGACGAAGGGTGGGCCGGACTCTTCGAAGGCGCCGCGCGATACGGCGTGGCCGGGAAGTGCGCACGCGCGCTGGCGGCCGTCGGCGCTTCGTCCACGCTCCACTGCAGATCGTGATCGCCGCTGTTGCCGATCGTCAGCGTGGCCGTGGCTTGCGTGCCGGCAGTGGCACTCGCGTTGAGTGCGGTCGGGCTCGCGGCGACGATTGCGGCGCCGACATCGAGCGTCACGCTCGACGTGGCGACGAACGAGGCGACCGGCACCGGCGTCCACACGATCGACTGGCCGTCGGAGACCGCCGCGCTGTTGTACGAATACTGCGTGTAGATGCTGCGCACGGGATCGAGGAAGGTCTGCGAGCCCTGGATGCCGATCGTCGCCGAGACGCCGCCGCTGCAGTCGAGGGGACCTGCGCTGCCGTTGCAGCTGTAGTCGACATCGGCGTATTCGAACGAGAAGCTGCCGTCGGCCTCGTTGATGATCACCTCGAACGTCGCGCCATCGGTGTTCTGGCTGACCGGGTCGTGCACGCGGTTGGCCCACTCGACGATGAACTGGCGGTTCGGCGCGGTGCCGTTGGTCTGGTAGTAGACGTCGCCGCTCGACGAGCCGAAATCGTCCCACAGCGGCAGGATCACGCTGGTGCTGTTGTTGAACAAGTCCGGCAGGCCGAAGTTGATGTAGCCGAGCGTCGTCTGCGGCACGCCGATGTTGATGCCGCCGTTGTTGCTGATCGACAGCACGTTCGTCACCGTGCCGTAGAAGGCGAACGAGAACGGCACGGGCACGTCGGCGCTGGCGTCGTCGGCGAGGCCGAGCGGCGTGCCGGTGGCGGCGATGTCGGCGAAGCGCGAGGCTCCGCTGTCGTCGTAGGTGTAGTTCGCCTGACGGTCCTGTGACGACCACGTCGCGGTGATCGTGCCGCTGCTCGACGGTCCGGCAACGACCTGGCGGTTGTACTGCGCACTGGCACCGTCGTCGAGCGGCTGCTGCTGCAGCGAGAACAGGCTGCCGCCGAGCGTGTCGCTGAGCGTCTGGAAGCTCAGCGCGTGGCCGGTGTGGTTGGTGACGGTGTAGCAAAGGTTGACCGTCTGGCCCTGGTTGACGGCAAGATCCGACGACGTGCCGCATTGCGACGGATCGCCGTTGTCGATCGCGGCCGTCAGCGCGAGCGAGAGCGTGCCGCTGCCTCCGCCGTTCGTACCGGCCGTGCCGATGACCTGGAAGGCGTAGTCGCTTTCGGTCGGCGGCGGATCGAAGCAGCCCGCCAGGGCCGTCCAATCCGTGCACTGCGTGCCCTGCGGCTGGCGCCACATGCCACTGGCGCCGTTGCTGACGGTCGAGAGGCCCCAGTAGACCGGCACGTAGGTACTGGCGCTGCCGTCGTATTCATAGGCGACCGATACCCAGTAGGTGCCGGCCGTCAGCACGCACGGCTGGTTCAGCGTGATCGCCGTCAGCGTCGTCGCCGTGTCGTAGGCGCTCGGCGTGTCGGTCGAGCCGAGCGAGGTGCAGACCGCGCTCGCGCCGGGTCGGCCGCCGTCGTCCGCATAGACGTAGACATCGGCGAGGTTGGTGATGCGCTGCACGCCGGAGTCGTCGAAATCGTTGAACGCGAGGAAATTGAATCCGCTGATCGTCCAGCCGTCGGCGCCGACGACGAAATCGTCCGCGCCGGCCGAGTCGTAGCTGCGCAGCGTCACGTCGCTGTACTGCGTGACCGGCGCGCCGGTGCCGTCGTAACCGGCAGTCTGGTCATAGAGAATGTTGCCCGTGCCGTGCGGCGCCGATGCCATGCCGGCGCGGTGCGTCGGCGAGTGCCCGAGCGAGCGAGCCCGGGCGGCGAGCGACGCCGGACTGTCCGCCGCAGCGGATGCGATCGCGAGCGCTGCCAGCGGCGTCGCGAGAAAAACGGTGACCTTGCCTTTCATCAGACCCTCTCCCATGGAATCGGCCCACGCGCGCTGGCGCCGGCGCGAACCCACGTTCGATGAGTTTGCCGCGACAAACGTGTGGCATTGCGAAGACAGGTCGAGTCTGGATCACGCGCGAGAACGCGTTCAAGGCGGCGAAGGCCGACTTCGGTCAAATGACTGAAGTTGGCCATCGCCGTGTTAAGCGCCTTTACATTTGGCCGTCTTTACGTCCCGACTTGGCGGCCAGCCAGCCGGCATGGAAGCGCGTGCTCGCGCCGAGATCCTTCATCAGCGCGGTGACGCGCCGCGTGAACGTGCGCGGCGAAATGTCGAGCTCGCGTTCGATCGTCTTGTCGTTGAGGCCGGCGGCGAGCAGCGTCAGCAGCTGGTCGTGTTCCGCCTTCGACTCCTGCGCCACGGAGGCGACTTGCAGGCGGCCGGCCTCGTCGAACGAGTACGGCGTCGCCAGGCGCCAGAACATCTCGAACAGCTCGTGCAGGGCGAGCAGCAGCGAATGCGAGCGCACGAGCAGGCTCGGGCCGGTCGTATTGTCGAGCGACAGCGGTACCACGCCGACGCGGCGGTCGACCATGATCAGCTTGAACGGCAGGCCGGAGATGACGCGCTTGTCCTCGCCGGCGGCGATCTCCTTGCGCAAGGTGGCGAGCATGCCGGGGACGCGCAGCAGGTTGCGGTCGGTCACCGCGCGCGACTTGACGCCGCGCGCCAGCGTGTACGCATTCGCCTCCTCGAACGCACCGGCCGGCGAGATCAGCAGCGGCAACCGCTCCAGGCACAGGATCTCGCTGCGCGCGGACTTGATCATCTGCGAGATCGCCGAGACCGACGCCTCCGAACTCAGTACCTCGACCAGGCGGTCGTCCGCCGGCTTGCGCGAGACCGCGGTACCGGCCGCTTCGCGCAGGTGCGCGATCGCCGAGCGCGCATGGTGCAGTTCGCTGCGGCGGCGTTCGATCAAGGCTTCCACCGCGATGTCCGGCGGCACGGCGAAGTAGCGCCGGATCTTCGCCGGCGTGTGCGTGGTCAGGCCTTTTTCCTTGAGCGACTCCAGCGAAGCGGCGACGCTGCGGCTCGACTCGCGCAAGGTCGCGGCGAGTTCCGCGGCACTGGCGCCGTCGCGCTTGAGCAGGGCGACGTAGATGCGTTCCTCGGACGGCGCGACGCCGAGTCCGGCGAGGACGCCGGTGTCCTTGTGGTGCGGGGGCTTTTTCATGGGACTGTGCAGGCTCGAACGATGCCCCAGGGTACCGCCGCGACTTTGCGATGTGGCGGACGGTGCGGACGGCCTCTTCGCAAGGCCCGCGACGACCGCAGGGCGCCGGACCAGCCAGCCGGCACGGGCTCCGGCCCGCAGTACGCTATACTTTCAAACCGGAATTGCGGCGGCAGCCTGCCTCGCCGGAAGCCTTCACTACGCGCTCGTAGCTCAGCTGGATAGAGTACCGCCCTCCGAAGGCGGTGGTCGTGGGTTCGAATCCCGCCGAGCGCGCCATTTCACGAAGCCATGTCGCGATCGTTCCGCAGCCACCGCCGGCAGCGCTACGAGCGCCGCACGCGCTGCGACGACCGGCCGGAAACCCCGGCATGTGTCAGTCCCGTCATCGATGAGCGGACAAGCAGCGCGGAGCTTGATGCGCGGCGTCACAGCGCCCGTGCCGCGCTCGTCAAGATGCCTTCGAGCTCGAGCACGGCCGGCGACGCCACGGCCGGACGGTCGATCACGTATTCGAGCAGGCCGAGGTCCGGCAGGTCGGCGTCGAGCCGCACCAGCCCATCGGGGATGACGTAACCGGCGAACGCGCTCACGCCGAGTCCGGCGATCACGGCGGCTTTCAGCGCGGCGACGCTGGCACTCACCGCAGCGATGCGGCAGGGCCGGTTGGCCGCCTTCAGCACTTCGAGCACGCGCGTGCGCGAAATGCTCGGCTCCGGGTGCAAGGCGAGCGGCAACACCGCTTCGCCGCCGTCGATGCGGGAATCGGGCCCGACGCACCAGCACAAGGGTTCGATGCGGATGACGCGGCCGCGCTGGCTGCCCGGCAGGCGCTTGGCGAAGACGAGGTCGTAGCGGTCCTCGTCGAGATCGCGGAACAGCGTGCCGCTCAAGGCCGTCGCGATGACGAGCTCGACCTCGGGATTGCGCTGCACGAACGCCGCCAGCGCCGAGGTCAGCCGGGTCGCGGCGAAATCTTCGGAAAGTCCGAGACGCACCGTGCCGTGCAGCGGCGGTCCGCTGACCGACGAGACGGCCTTGTCCATCAGTTCGAGGATGCGCGCGGCATAGTCCTGCAGCGCCTCGCCGTGTCGCGACAGGCGCACGTTGCGCGTATCGCGTTCGAACAGCGGGCGATTGAGCAGGTCTTCGAGCCGGCGGATGTGCTGGCTTACAGTTGGCTGCGTGAGGCACACACGCTCGGCGGCGGTCGTGAAGCTGCCGGTCTGTGCGACGGCGACGAAACTGCGCAGCAATTCGGGAGGCAGCGGGCGCATTGGCACCTCCAATGAATCGGCGTCGAAACACCATAAATCCCCGGTACCGGCAGGTTTACGCTCTGCATCGACCCCGGCACACCGCGAGCTTACCGGGAATTGCGTTGCCCGAGCCGGTACCGCCGGCACGGTCGTTTCCTTACCGACAACCGATGAGGTGAGTCATGTTCCGCAAGACATCCGTGCTTCACGCCGCGCTGGCAGCCGCCCTGATGACCGCCATGGCCGGCAGCGCCCTCGCGCAGGCGGCCCCGGTCCACAATATCGTCCTCGTGCATGGCGCCTTCGTTTCCGGCGCCGGCTGGAAGCCGGTCTACGACATCCTGGTCAAGGACGGCTATCGCGTCTCGATCTCGCAGCATCCGCTGACCTCGTTCGACGACGACGTGACAGCGGTCAAGCGCACGCTCGCGATGCAGGACGGTCCGGTGATCCTGGTCGGCCACAGCTACGGCGGCGCGATCATCACGGCCGCCGGCAACGATCCGGAAGTGAAGGGTCTGGTCTACATCGCCGCGCATGCGCTCGACGAAGGCGAGACCGAAGCGGCCAACGGCAAGAAGTTTCCGAATGCGACCAAGGCCGTGAAGAAGACGCCCGACGGCTTCCTCTATCTCGATCCGGCCTTCTATCACGCCGACTTCGCGGCGGACCTGCCGAAGGCGCAAGCCGAGTTCGAAGCCAACGCGCAGGGCCTCACTGCGGCCAGCGTGTTCTCGGCACCGGCCACGCATCCCGCCTGGAAGGACAAGCCGAGCTGGTACATGGTCGCCAAGGCAGACCGCATCATCAATCCGGACTTGGAACGCATGTACGCCAAGCGCGCCGGCAGCAAGACCGTCGAGATCGACGGCGCCAGCCATTCCGTCTACGAATCGCATCCGAAGGAAGTCGCGGCGATGATCGAGGATGCGGCGCGCTCGGCGTCGAAGTGAAGGCGCGGCGGCCGCGCGGGCAGGAGCGCCGCGCGATCGGCGGTCGATGTCAGGGTTCGAAAGCACCATGGATTCCCGCGTTCGCGGGAATGACGGCGGTATATAGGTGAGAGCGGACGAACTCTCGGACGTCATTCCCGCGAGACCCTTCTCAATAGCGAAGCTGGTCAAGCGGGAATCCATTCGCTGTGCGAGCGGTGCCGACGCTGACGAATGACGAGCCGCCACCATGAGCGGCCACAACGCTGCAAACAAAAAGAAGGTCGTCGATCTGCCCTGCAGTTCGGCCGATGAGGCTGCCAACATGGATTCCCTACGGCACAGGTCGACTCCTGCGTGTGCAGGCCGGGCGGCGGCAGGGCGGGTGCAAACCGCGCGCGGGTTCAGCCCGGCATTTCGACGGCACGCGAGCGGAACAGCGCGAGCCGCCCCGTCTGCAGCGTATCGATGACCTCGAGCCACGGCTCCTCGGCAACGACCTGCGTGCACGGGCCATAGGTGCCGATGCGTATCGCACGGCGCGCGGCTTCGCGGCGCAGCGCGTCGAGCACCGTGCGCAGGATGCCGCCACTGAAAGGCGTGTAGAGGTAGAACAGCGTGCCGTAGGAAAAGTCCGCCTCTCGCGCGTCCTGCCGAACGAAGGTCGCCCGCGAAAGATTCAGGGCCGCGGCGCATTGCCGGGCACAATCGACATACGCCGCTTCGTATTCGATGCCGATGCCGAGCGCTTTCGTGCAGATGGCGACCAGCAGCGGAACGTGGCCCAGGCCCGAGCCGAGATCGACCAGCACGTCGCCCTCGGCGAGTGCCGAACGGCCGATCAGGTCGAAGATGTGGCGCGCCGGCGTCGGCTGATAGAACACCATCTCGTCGGCGAGTTCGCCGATCTCGGCCTCTGGCTCGCCGAACGGAAGAATCCCGGCGACCGCCGCGTCGAGGTAGTCGTAGCCTTCATCGTGCAGCGGAAGAGCACCGCTCCCGCCTCGGCTGCACGCGGCGATCTGTTCGAGCAGCCAGCCCGGCGCTCTGCCCTGCCGAATCTCGCTGCGAATGGCCTGGTGGACGGTCGCATCGACGGCTTCCAGTCGAGCCGCTACCGCGCCGGCCCGCGCATGCAGCAACGCCTTCGACGCGGCTTCGGCGTCGCCGCCTTCGTCCTGCTCGAACGAGAGACAGGCGTCGAGAAGATCGAGCGCGTCGCTGCGTTCGCGCATCCGCTCCGGCTCATCCAGCGAACGGTCCTGCTCCAGCTGCAGGAGCAACGCTTCCAGCGCGTTCGTCAACGTCGATGGCTCCGTTCGTTCGTCGGCACCGCGTCATGATATCCATCGCGATGCCTGCCGGCCGGGGTCACGGGCCTGCATGCAGCGTCGTGTTGAACAGGTATTGGCTGTCGAAGTCGGTCCTGTCGCCTGCCTTCTTGTCCTTGACCGGTTGCAGGCGCGCCGACAGCGGTTTGTGCCACTTCCATGCGAGCACGGCGACATCGCCGAAGATCTTCGCCAGGCGCTCTTCGCTGACGTCGCCGGGAAGCGGCACGGTGTCCAGGCCCGTTCCGCACACCGCGGAATAGGCGAGCAGGGAGTCGATCTCGTAGGCGTCCTCGGCCCATCGCTGTGCCAGCCGCTTGTCTTCCATCACCGGCAGCATCAATCCCGAATAGCCGATCTGCTTCACCTTCACCGCCTTCACCGCCGACGTGATCGCGAACGCCGCCGTCATCGTGCCGTTCGAGCCGAACGTCGAACCGGTATAACGCTCGATCGCATCGCCTATCGATGCATCGCCGAGCGGTGCCGGCGTCGGGTCCACGCCGGCGAAGGTCCATCCGCTCGACGCCGCGATCGCGTTGCCGACTTCTTCGCCGATCCGCGCATGGATCGTCAATTGCCGCGTGAGCTCGGCCACGGTGGCGTCGAAATCGCCATGGCTCGCGCCGAAAACCTGCTGCACGACGCTGGCACCCTCGAATCCCAGCGAGAACTGCTTGCCGGCGCCGGTGTGATACGCGCCCGGATAGAACGGACCGAGCGGCTTGAGCATCGCCGTGGCCGTGAACAGGAAGTTGCCCTGGCTGCGCGCGCTGTGATCGGTCACATAGCGCACGAGCTTGGCCGTTTCGGCAATCGTCTTCCAGTGGATGCCGTCGTCGTCCGCGATGATCGCGCTCGCATTGATGCGCGGCAGCGTCGAGAGTGCCTGCGCCAGCAGGCGCATCGCAGCCGGATCGTCCGTGTCGTGCAGCATCGCCGGGCCGACGTTCGGCATGAAACCAGCTTTGTGCGACAGATCGTCGAACGCTTGCAGAAACGCGAGCGCGTCCTCGTCGGACAGGCCCTTCACCAGCTCGGCAAACGGCTGCGTCACGATGCGAACCGTTTGCGTCTCGTAGCCGCGACGGGCGAACTCCGCCTTGGCGGCGTCGAGCACCGTCATCGTGTCGGCGATCTGCTTCTCGTAGTTCGATCGATCGAGGCGGACGAAGGCGGTGATCGCGCGGACCTTCGGCTTCGCAGCTTCCGACTCCGCGTGTGCCGCAAAGACGAACATGCAGAGGAACAGCGCCAGAATCAGGCGTTTCATGCCGTTTCTCCCCTGCCGCCGAGTCGGTCGGGGCAACATACAAGACCGGGTCGGGCGTGTACACGTCGCCGAGCGGTCGGACGGCGCTATTTGGCCGGCCGCCAGCCGCTGGCCGCCAGGAACGCCTTCGGATCGGTCATCTCGAAGATGTCGCGCAAGGCCTGATGCTTGTCCGCCGCACGATCGTAGTAGGCCTTCACGATGCGGTAGCCGACCCAATACCCGAGGTCGGTCGCGTGCCCCGGCGATGGGATGCCGTTGTAGAGCCAATTCGATACGTCGGTCTTGTCCTCGTCCTCGACGAACGCGGATTCGATCTGCGCCTCGTGCCCTTTCGCCGAGGCAAACGGCGCCTGATTGCCGATGTCGCCCGAGATGAGTTCGCCGAGGAAGTCGGCCGCGCCCTCGATCAGGGACAGCTTGAGAACCGTCGCGCCGGGATCGCCCGGATTGAGTTCCTGCTGGGCGCGGCTTTGCTGGATGTGTCCGTACTCGTGCGCGATCACGTGGACGAAGCGATCTTCGGGACTTCGATTCATGAAGTCCGCCGAGCACAGCGCTTCCAGTCCTACCGTGACGCCGGACGGATTGGTGATGCCGACCGGGCGGCCGCGCCCCACCACGATCGTCACCGGCGGGAACTTCGCTTCGGGATAGATCCGCGCGAGCTTGCCGAGCGACGCCGCAACGCGTTGCCTGACTTGCGGAAGGACCTTCAGGCAGCGGCGTGCATCCTCGTAGATCTGCGGGCGCTTCTCGATCGCGGCAGCGATGGTCTGTCCCGAGACGTTGCGCAGTTTCGCGAACTCGTGCAGACCCGGCGTTCCCGGCGTGAGGTAGTCGCGATCGAGCTGTTCGACCGCAGGATGGCCGCCGGCAGCCTCGTAGACCGTGTAGAAACGGTCGACGTCGCCGGTGAGGATCTGCGGTTGGGGCGAGGCAGCCTGGCCATACCCGCCTGCGGCGAACGTCAGGGCCGACAGAACCCACCGGACGAAGCGATGCATCTTCCATTTCTCCACAATGGGATGGGCCAGTCGCTGCGGGTTCGCACGCGCTCGTGCCGCGCGCGACGCCGGATTCTTTCCGATCCGCCAGCCTGCGTCCAGCACGGTGGTACGATGCCGAGGTCCCCGCGTCGTGATGAGGAGGCACCCTTGGATATTTCCGAGCTGCTCGCACAGATGACGGCGGAGCGCGCATCCGACCTCTATCTCAGCCATGGCGCGCCGCCTGCGCTCGTGGTCGCCGGCGTGTCGCGCTACATCGGCGACAAGGCGTTGACGCCGATCGACACGCACGAAGTGGCCTACTCGGTGATGAGCGATCGCCAGCAGAAGGAGTTCGAAGCGACGCTGGAGATGAATCTCGGCATCGCGCCGGCCGGGCTCGGGCGCTTTCGCGTCAACGTCTACCGCCAGCGCGGCGAGGTCGCACTGGCGATCCGCTACATCCCGTCGGAGATCCCGAGCATCCAGAGCCTGCGCCTGCCGAGCATGCTGCAGAGCCTGGTGACGCTGCCGCGCGGACTGATCCTCGTCGTCGGCGCGACGGGTTCGGGCAAGTCGACCACGCTGGCGTCGATGCTCGACTACCGCAACCAGACCCGCGGCGGCCATATCCTCTCGATCGAGGATCCGATCGAATACCTGCACCAGCACAAGAAGTCGATCATCGACCAGCGCGAAGTCGGCATCGACACCTTGAGCTACGCGAACGCGCTGCGCAACGCGATGCGCGAAGCGCCGAACGTGATCATGATCGGCGAGATCCGCGACCGCGAGACGATGCAGCAGGCGATCGCCTACGCCGAGACCGGCCATCTTTGCCTGTCGACGCTGCACGCGAACAATGCGAACCAGACGCTCGACCGCATCCTCAACTTCTTTCCCGACACCGCGCGGCATCAGCTGCTGATCGATCTCTCGCTGAACCTCAAAGCCGTCGTGTCGCAGCGCCTGCTGCACGCCGTCGACGGCACGCGGGTGCCGGCGGTCGAGCTCATGCTGGTCACGGCCTACATCTCGGACCTGATCGAGAAGGGCGAGATCGCGACGATCCGCGAGGCGATGAAGCAGAAGAGCGAAGCCGGCATGCAGACGTTCGACCAGGCGCTGTACGCGCTCTATGCGGCCGGCACGATCGGCTACGCCGAAGCGCTCGAACACGCCGACTCGCGCACCGACCTTGCGCTGCAGATCCGCCTGCAAGGGCCGCCGCCGCACGAACACGCGCGCGGCGTCATCGAAGGGCCGGACGCGCCATTGGCGCTGCAACTGGGGCGATAGGACCTACCGGCTCGCGGCCCGCGAAGGCGCAAGGTCCGCGGGCGGCTCGTGCCTGCGAGCGTTCGCCGTTCGATCAGCCGCCGTCGGCATCGCGCACGAGCGCACAGGCACAGATCGCCGCAACGACGGCGCACGCGACGCCGGCTAACGCGGCCGCGTGGATGCGCTGCAGCAGCACGGCGTCGTCGGCTGCCGCGAAGACGAAGCCCAGCAGCGCGGTCGCGATCAGGCCGCCGATCCGCGCGATCGCGCTGTTGAATCCGGACGCGGCGCCGACGTGATCGGCGTCCACTGCCGCCATCACCAGCGTCGTCAGCGGCGCCACGCAGATCGCCATGCCGATCGAGACGAGCAGGGTCGGCGGCAAGACGTCCTGCCCGTAGTCGATGCGGCCGGTCTCGACGCGCGCATACAGCGCCAATCCGGCGGCAACGACGACCGCACCGGCGGTCAGCAGCAACCGTCCGCCGAGTTTCGCCGCGATGCCGCCCATCAGCCGCGAGCCGAGTGCGATCACGATCGGCAGCGGCAGCATCGCCATGCCGGCCTGCACGGCCGAATAGCCGCCGATGCGGATCAGCGCGAACGGCAGCAGCACGATCAGTCCTCCGAGGGCCGCATAGAGGAAGAACGTGAACAGGCTGAGTCCGACGAACGCGGCAGTGCCGAACAAGGCGAACGGCATCAGAGCATCGGGCCCGCGACGTTGCTCGATCACCGCGAATGCCGCCGTGGCGGCGGCGCCTGCGGACAGCGTTGCCCACAGGGCGACGCGCGAGGTCGCCGGTTCGGCCGCCGCGGTCAGCGCCCACACGATCAAGCCGAGGCCCAGCGTGACGAAGAGCGCGCCGTAGCCATCCAGTCGCGCCGGAGTGCGATGGTCGCGGCTTTCCTCGACATAGCGCGCGGCCAGCCACGCGGCGGCCGCGCCGATCGGCACGTTGATCAGGAAGATCGGCCGCCAGCCGAGATGATCGACCATCCAGCCGCCGATCACGGGACCGACCGCGCCGGCTATCGCGCCCGTCGCGGCCCACGTGCCGATCGCGCGGCCGCGCGCCTTGCCGCTGAAGCCCGCACCGAGCAAGGCCAGGCTGTTGGGCATCAGCAAGGCGGCACCGACGCCCTGCAGGCCGCGTCCGGCGAGCAGCAGTCCAAGCGTGGGCGCGACGGCGCACAGCACCGAGGCGACGAGGAACAATCCGATGCCGAGAAGGAACAGCCGCCGCCGGCCGAAATGGTCGCCGGCCGCGCCGCCGAGCAGGGTCAGCGCGCCGAGCGGCAGCAGATAGGCGTTGATCGTCCACGCCAGATCAGCGGGGCCTGCGTGCAATGCCCGGCCGATGGTCGGCAATGCTACGTTCACGACCGAACCGTCGATGAAAGCGAGGCTCGATCCGAGGATGGTCGCGGCGATCGTAGCGGCGGGATGCGGTGCGCCACCGTCCACGGAAGCTCCGGCGGCGGGCTGCGAGTCACGGGAACCTTGATTCATGCGAACACTCCGGCAAGGCCCCGGCCATCCGATGCGCGGCAATTGTTGCACGGTGGATGAGGACGCCGGCGAGCGGCACGCCGCTCCAGCGCTGCTGCCATTTTCCTTTTTAAAGATTTCATCATCGGATCGCGCCGGCATTAGAGCGCGCAATCGGAGCTATCCTTGGCGCGGGAAATCGCTGCAGCGCCGGCGCCGCGACCGCGAAGTCGCCGCGATGGATGCCGGCCGATCGCGCCGCGGGCCCCTGTCCTCTTCCAGTCTCTTCAACGCGGAGCATCACGATGAACGTTTCGCAGACGATCCGACGTACCGGCCTTTGCCTGCTCCTGCTCGGCGGCATCGGATCCGCACTCGCCGACGATGTGCCGGCGATGAAGCGCACCGTGCTCGACCGCCACGACCTGAGCGGGGTCGCCGGCAAGGAAGTCGTGCTCGGCACGGCGGAGCTGCCGGCCGGCGCGGCGAGCGGCTGGCACAAGCATCCGGGCGACGAGAGCGGCTACGTATTGAAGGGCGACCTTGTGCTGAAGGCGAAAGGCCAACCCGATCGCACGCTGAAGGCCGGCGATTTCTTCTTCAATCCGGCCGGGCTCGTGCACAACCTCGTCGCCGCGCCTGGCACGGCGGGCGGCACGGCGGTATCGACCTGGATCGTGGACAAAGGCGTACCGATGGCCGCGCCGGTCGCCGAATAGACGCGGCGAGCCGAGAACGCGCGACGGCGATCCGCCGCTTCGACACGCGCCGGCTGCGGATTCAGCGCCGGCGGCCCGCGTCTCGTTGCACGGGCCATTCGCGCGCGAGCAGGGCGAAGATCACGTCGTCGACCCACTCGCCGCGGAAGCGGTAGCTCTCCACGTGGTGCGCTTCCTGGCGCAAGCCGAGCGAGCGGCACAGCGCCATGCTCGCTGCGTTGCGCGGATCGACCGACCCGACCAGTCTGCGATAGCCCCAACGTCGAAAGGCCACGTCGATCGCCGCCGCCATCGCTTCGCGTGCGTAGCCGTTGCCCTGGTGGGCGGGATCCAGTGACAGGCCGAACTCGATCGGGTCGTCCGTGCCCGCAGGAAAATGTACGCCGAAGTCGCCGACCAGTTCGCCCGTCTCGCGGCTGCGGATCGCCAGCTGGCACCAGCTGTCCGGCGTGCCGAACGCGTGGTGCGACTGCTGCGCGATGAAGGCCGCGGCCTCGCCGACGCTGCCCGGCTTCCACCCCTGATACTTCGCGACCTCGTCGTCGCCGCGATACGCGAACAGCGCGGCCGCGTCGCTCGCGCGCAACGGAGAGAGCACGAGGCGCTCGGTTTCGATCTTCGCTTCCATCGGCAGTTTCCTCGTTCCATTCGTTCACGCGGATCGCGTGTTGTGGATTCCCAGTGGTGTTCGCCCAGGCTTCGCAGCGAGGCGATCGCGAAGACCTTCGGCGCGCGCAGCGCGGCTCAGGTCTTCGGCTTCTCTTGCGCGCGGCGCGCACCACCGAACACGGCCCGTTCGCGCGCCCATACGATCGCTTCGCTGCGGCTGTGCACGTCGAGCTTCGAATACAGCTTGACGACGTGATTGCGGATCGTGCTCGGCGCCACTTTGAGGCGCGCGGCGATCTCCTTGTCGGCCAGGCCCTCGCAGATCAGCCCGAGCACGTCACGCTCGCGCGGCGTGAGGTCGGCGAGCCGCGCACCGCGATCCGGCGCGCTGCCGCGGCGCACGTTCGCGATCTTCTCGACCAGGGTCTGGCTGAGCCACGAGGCATCTTCCATCACCGCTTCGATCGCGGAGACGAGTTCGATCTCGCTCTGCTTGCGGTGCGTGATGTCGAGCAGCGCCATCAGGAAGCACGGCGCACCCTGGATCTGCACGGTTTCGGCCGAGACGAGGCAATCGATGACTTGCCCGTCCTTGCGCCAGATGCGGTATTCGACGTTCTGCAACCCGCCGGTCTTCTCCAGCGCCGCCGCGACGTGCGCGCGCATGCGCTCGGGCTCGAGAAAGCCGATGTCTTCGAGCGGACGGCCGAGCAGCTCGTCCGAGCCGTAGCCGGTCGCGCTCGTGAAGGCGTCGTTGACGTCGGTCACCTGGAATTGCCTCAGGTCGCAGACGAGCGTCGGCACCGGCGTCATGCGGAACGCCTTCGCGAAGCGCTCTTCGCTCTGGCGCAGCGCGGTTTCCGCCTGCCGGCGCGGTTCGAGATCGATGAAGGTGAAGAGCATGCAGGCGTCGTCGCCGATCTCGATCGGCTGGCCGGCGACGATGACGAGCTTGCTGCCGCCGCCGGGCAGGCGGATCTGCGCTTCCATCTGCGGGATCGTTTCGCCGGCACCGAGCCGCTCGATGGCGAGGTCCTTGCGGTCGGCCTGGTCGAGCACGTCCAGCTCGTAGGTCGAGCGTCCGATGACGTGCTCGCGCTCGAAACCGGTCATCTCGAGAAAGCCGTGATTGACGCGGACATAGCGCAAGTCGTCGAGGCGGCAAATCACGGCCGGCGCAGGGTTGGCGTTGAAGGCCTTCTCGAAGCGCTGCTCGGCGCTGGCCCAGTCGGTCACGTCGGCGAAGATCAGCGCGAGGCCATCGGGCTCCTCCTTGGCATTGGTGAGCACCAGGCTCCTCACCCGATGCACCCAGTGAGCTTGCGGATTCGCCTTCGGAATCACTTCGACGACGAGATCGCTGAAAGCCTCGCCGCTGATCGCGCGATCGATCGGGTAGTTCGCGGGCGCCACCTTGTGATGGTTGCGATAGCGCAGCTCGAAGCGCTTGCGGTACTGCGCGGCCGTGCGGCCGAGCCCCGCTGCGTCGTCCACACCGTGCATCGCGCACGCCGCCGCGTTCGCCCATGCGATCGAATGGTCGGACTCGATCAGGATCACGCCTTCGCTCATGCCGGCCACGATCTGCCGCAGCTGATGGCGGTCTTGCGCGCGCAACGCGTCATCGATCATCGATACGACTCCTGGACAGGGCAGCGGCGCTCGCCGGACGACCGGCCGATGCGCGTCGCCTCGTCGCACGTGTGTGCGGCCATCTCCGGCTCAACACGACGAATGCACTAGCGCACCCAGTGCAATTGAACGACGACGCATCTGCGGCTGCGCTGCAGACTGCGTTTCGTTCAGAAACGAATCCCGCCACCCGCGCTGGTGCGGCCACGCCGGCATCGAACTTCGAAGGGCTTCCGATGACCGCCGGTATCCGCAATGACGACGCCGACCAGTTGCCGTGGAAACGAATGTCCTGGAGACGGATCTTGAAGTCCAAGAGTGAGCAAGTAAAGCCGTTCGGATGCCTGCGCGATCCGCTGCCGGACCTCTCGCTGCGCGTGCAGCACCTCACCGGCGAACGCACCGGCGTGGTCTGGGTCGACGATCGCGGCGACATCTTCTTCAACAGTCCGAACGAGGTCGTCCAAGTGCCGACGCATTGGATCGTCGGCACCTACACGACCGGCATGTCGGCGAGCGACATCGAGGACGACCTGCGCTCGTTTCTTCGCGAGCGGTCGAGGAACTGGTTGATCGACTGAGTTCGCGCGCGCGGCGACGCGCATCGCGCGGCAATCCGCTGCGGTCGAGGGCGGTCCCCGGTGCGAAGCCGGGAGACCGCCCTGCGAGAGAGCGCCCGCGTAGACCGCTCAGCGTCCGATGTAACGCCTGCGCACGACCAGCAGCGTCGAAGCCGCGAGCAGGACGAGCATCCACCACGACAGCGTCGGCACCGCACGTGCCGGCGTGACGGCCCCATTCACCGTCACCGTGGCCGATGCGGTCGCCTGCGCGAAGGCATCGTTGCCCGCGTACACCGCGCTCAGGCTGTGCACGCCGGCATCGAACGATGCGATGCCCAGCGTCGCGATGCCGTTCGCGTCGAGCGTGCCGCTGCCGATCGGCGCCGCGCCGTCGTAGAACGTCACTGCACCGGTCGGGACCGCGGCAAGCGCCGCAGCGTGATGCGATGCATTCCCTTGCGTGGTGGCGGTCACCGTCGCCGTCAGCGTCACCGTCTGGCCGACGTCCGCGGGATTCGGCGCGGCGATCAGCGTCATCGCGGTCGTCGCCTGGGCGACGACTTGCGTCAGCGTGCCCGTCGAGGCCGACGTATTGCTGTCCCCGCTGTAGTTCGCCTGCATGGCGTGGCTGCCGACGCTCAGCGTCGAGGTCGTGCAGGCCGCGCTGCCGCCGCTGAGTGCAACGCCGGTGCAGTCGGCGATCGCCGTGCCGCCGTCGAGGAAATCCACCGTGCCGGTCGGCGCCGGATTGCCCGGTTGCGGCGTCACCGTGGCGGTCAGCGTGATGCTGTCGCCGAACACGCTCGGATTCGAGCTGCTAGTGAGCACGGTGCCGGCCGATCCGGCGTTGACCGTCAAGCTCGCCGTGCCGGTGCTCGCCGCGAAGTTCTGCGTGCCCGCGTACGCTGCACTGAGCGAATGGGTGCCCGCAGGCGCCGGCGGCGTCAGCGAGCAGGAACCCGCACCGCTCGCATCGAGCGTTGCCGCGCAAGTTGCCGCGCCGTCGGCGATGGTCACGCTGCCGCTCGGCGTGCCGCTGCCCGGCGATTGCACGGCGACCGTCACGTGGACGAGCACCGACGCACCGAGATCGACCGGGGCCGGTGGCGTGATCGTGGTCGTGGTTGCGGCCGCGTTCACCGTCTGTCCGCCCGCCAGCGTCGCCGTCGCCGGCCGGTTGTTGCTGTCGCCGGAGTACGCCGCGCCGATCGCATGATTGCCGACGGCAAGCGCGGACACGGCGCAGGTGGCGCTCGCCACGCCGGAGCCGGCGAGCGGCTGGCCCTGGGCCGAACAGATCGTCGCGCCGTCGGCGGAGAAGACGACCGTGCCGGTCGGCGTCGGATTGCCGGCCTGCGGCGTCACCGTCGCGGTGAAGGTGACGTTCTGACCGAACGCCGACGGACTCCCCGACGAAGCCAGCGCCGCGCCGGCCGGCGCCGGATCGACCTGCAGCGTCGTGCCGCTCGGTGCGCTCGAACCGTTGAAGCTCGCGCTCGACGCCGCATCCGGAGCGAAGGTCGCGCTGAGCGGCTTGGTGCCGGCGCTGGTCGGCGTCAGCGAACAGGCGCCGCTCGACGCTCCGGACGCAATCGCGATCTGGCACGTGTCGCCCGCGCCGGCACCGCCATCGCTGACCGTGATCGTGCCGCTCGGCGAACCGGCACCGGGCGACACGACGGCAATGCTCGCCGTGATGACAGCCGATTGGCCGAGCGTGATCGGTGCCGGCTGCGTCAGCGCCGTCGTCGTGTTGGCCTTCGCGATCTCGACGCTGAGCAAGGCGGAAGCCGAACCGAGCGTGAGCGCGTCGCCCGAATACGCTGCGGCGATTCCATGCACGCCGACCGCGAGCACCGCGCTCTGGCAGATCGCCGTGTACGTCGTCGGCGTTTCGGATGCGATCGATACGGCGTCGCAGCCGGCCAGCGGCGCGCCGCCGTCGGTGAAGGCGACGGTGCCGGTGGCGCCGGTTTCGGCCACGCCGATCGTCGCGGTCAGCACGACGTTCTGGCCGTACACGGGAGCGGGCGTCGCGGCCAATGTCGTCTGGCTGGCCTGGTTCACCGTCAACGTGAATGCCTGCGTCGCATCCGGCGCGATGATGTTGGTCGCGTCGATCGTGAGCGCATACGTTCCGATCCCCGCCGCCGGCGTACCCGACAACGCGGCCGTACCGTCGCCGTTGTCGGCGAAGGTGATGCCGCTCGGCAGCGCGCCGGTCTCGCTGATCGCAGGCGCCGGCGCGCCCGTGCTCGTTACGGTGAACGAGCCGGGCATGCCGATCGTGAATGTCGTCGCGGGTGCGCTGGTGAACGCAGGTGCGGTACCGACGAGCTGCGTGAGCGGCGCCGCCGACGTCGCCGCGCCATTGTTGGTATCGCCTGAAAAATACGCCGTGATCTGATGAGTTCCGGCGGCGAGTGCCGTCGTCGCGCAATCGATCGACGGGGTCGCGGCCGCCACCGTACACAGCGGCGCAGTGCCGCCGCAGGTCGCATCGGTCGTCGTTGCGTCGGCGCAGAAGGTGACGTTGCCGGTACCCGTCAACGGGGCGTTGTCGGCCAGCGTCGCGGTGAAGGTCACGTTCGCGGCAGGCGCGCTCGGGTTGGCCGAGGACGCCAGCGTCAGCGTCGGAATCGGCTGCGCATAGCAAACGAGTGCCGCACCGTCGCCCGTCTGCACGCCGTCCGTCACGGCGACATCGGTCAGCCCCGCATTGTTGGATGCGCCACCCGCGCCGCCGCCACCGCCGCCGTTCCAGTTTTGCTGGCAGGTGATGGTGCCGACGCCCGATCCACCGCCGCCGCCGCCATTGGTCGATCCACCACCGCCACCGCCGGCATTACCCGCACCGGAGAAAGAGCCGGAGAAAATGTAGGAGCCGCCACCGTCACCGCTGTCCGCGCCGGGTATTGCGGGAAAGCTTCCGCAGCCGCCGCCGCCGGCACCGCCGACGCCAACGGTGCCGCCACTGCCGCCGAACGGCCCGGAACCGCCGGGAACATCGACGCCGGCCGAACCGGCACCACCACCACCGGCACCGCCGTCGCCGCCGGCCTCGACGGCATTGTTGCCCCAGCCCGCGTTGCCACCGCCGCCACCGCCGCCGGCAATGGCGACCCGGTTGGCGATCGCGTTGCCGCCCACGCGGATGTCGGTCGCACCGCCGCCGGTGCCGGCAGGGGTGCTATTGGAAGCGCCCACGCCGCCGAGGCCGCCGGGATTGACCGCTTGCGAGCCTTGTCCGCCGACCCAGATCGACAGCGTCTGCCCCGGCGTAACCGCCAAGGTGCCGGCGACGGCACCACCCAGGCCTCCGGCGCCTCCGGGCGACGTCGGCCCGGTGAAGCCAGCGCCGGCGATGCCGGCGCCGCCTTGCGCACCGAACAGATACACCTTCAGCGAGGTGACGCCCGGCGGAACGACGGAGGTCTGCTCGGCGCCGGTGAAGCCGAACGGCACCGCGGTCTCGCCGACGCTGCAGGTCGATTGTGCGTTCGCGGCGCCGACGGCACCGATGCCCGAGATGGCGAGCGCGAAGATCGATCGGATCGCTATGTGTCGTTTCATGATGTCCCCTGGGTGAAGCGGTCTATTCCTGGCGCGTTTTGCGCGTCGACGATTTCGCCAGTGCGCGCGCACCTTCCCTCGCATCGACTGCAGCAACTCCGACGAAGCAGCGTCGCCCACGTATCAACGCCCCAACGCTCGCGCGCCTTTCGGCCGCTCGCCGCCGGTCGCGCCTCGCGGGCGTCATCGATCGACACCGCCAGGGCCACTCGATAGCGCTTCGCGCCGCCGCGCAGTCATCCCCGACCGTCGCGCCGAAGCGGGCGCGGATTTTGGCCATAAGTGTATTTGTGTACAAGCGCGACATTCCCTCACCGGTCCGGGCGCGCTGCGCAAGCCACCGTTCGCCAAATCGAGTGTCATGCGCGCGTGAAGAAATTCCGCCGCGCGGTCGGATGGTTCGTCGGAACGTGAAGGCGGGCCGCGGTGCATCCGAGCCTGTGAGGTGCCGATTTCGTCGGGGAAGGTGTTCGGGCCGTCGATCGGTGGGGCGCGATGCACACTGCGCGCGTCGTGCGCTTCACACGAGTGCCGCGTGGCGACGGGAATCGTCCGCGCCCGGCCGCTTGCAAGCACCGCCTATCGGAACGGCGGGACAACCCGCGCAAGCCTTCGCCGATTCAGGATCTCGAAGGTGCGTTCGCCAACGCGTCCCGCAGCCGGCGAATCTCGCTGTTCAGCGCCACGAGCTCCTTGGGCTTCATTCCGGACTGCGTCAGAAGGGCCAATCCGAGGCAGCGGCTTTCCTCCTTGAGGCGGCGTCCGCGCGCGGTGAGCGACACGCAGACTTTCCGTTCATCGCCGCGCTGCCGCACGCGCGTCACCAGGGACGATGCCTCGAGCCGCTTGACGAGCGGCGTCACCGTGCTCGACTCGAGCGACAGGCGCTCGGCGATCGAGCCCACGGTGCGGCCGTCTTCCTCCCACAAGGTGCTGAGCACCAGGTATTGAGGGTAGGTGATGCCGAGCTCGTCGAGCAGCGGCTTGTAGGTGCGGTTGATCTCCATCGACGCCGAGTAGAGGGAGAAGCACAGCTGCTCTTCGAGGGTGGGCGTGTACGTCATGTCGAAAAGCTACCATCGAATTAACTATCGCGACAACTATTTGCTTGACATCGGCTGGGCAGCTCGATAATTTAGTTATCGCGATAACTAATACCCAGGTAATGAATGGCCGCCATGTCGATTCAGCCGTCGTCTCGAACCCGTGCAGCGATCGCGATCGGTCGCGATCGCCCTGTGCGCTGTTCGGACGGGCGCCTTGATAGGCGGCTGCCCACCGCTCCCGCGTCGGCGGACGGCGATGGGGCGGAAACACCCCATCCGACGACCTGCCCCGCTGTTTCGGGCGGCCCCTTTTTCGCGTTGTAACGAGCACGCCCTTCGACGGCGGCTTCGGTCTTCAACGAGGCTCTTCCGGCAGCGCACCCACCGCCGCCCTGCCGAGCCTCGTTCCCATCATTCTGGAGAGGAACTCGATATGTTTGGAATCTCACCGCTCGGCTGGATCCACACGCTCGGCAGCCTGCCGGCCATTCCGGTCGCTGCCTACATGTTCGCCCGTTTCGGCCGCATCGTGCCGCGCTCGACGGCAGGCGCCGTCTACTTCTTCTCGATGGCGATCGGCGCCGTCACCGTCGTCCTCATTGCGCATGAGCCGGTCAGTTACGTCATTGCCGGCGTGACGCTTGCGCTGTTGCTCGTCGGGTATGGCGTTTCGCGGCTTCCTGGGCAGCGCGGCGCGGGAGGCTACGTCGAGACGATCAGCCTGACACTCACCGCGTTTCTGCTGATGCTGCCGACCGTCACCGAGACGCTGCGTCGCGTTCCGGACGGCCATCCGCTGGTGACGGATCTGAAATCGCCGCTGCTTCTCGGCGCTCAGGGCACCCTCTTCGTCGTTCTCGTCATCGGCCTGACGGCCCAGATCCTCCACCTGCGTCGGCTGCGGCGCCTGCGCCGCGGCGGCACGACCCCTGCGTGAGCCTGCAAGCAGGGAATGCCGACGACGAACATCTTCGGGACGAGTGCGCCTGACGCGCTTGGCAGCGGAGACGCGCAACACGCTTGTCGGAATCGTGTCGGCAAGCAGCGCGTCGCCGTGCGGAATCAAGTCTTCTCGTGCCGTCGTTTTCCCGGGACGCGGCTTTGCATTCCATCGAGCAGGACGTCGAGTCCAATCCGGAACAGCGTCTCCGAGTCGATGCTGACCAACTCGCTGGCTACGCGATGGAGATTCGGGTAGCGAGCCGCCTCGCCACCGAGCGCGGCGAGTTCGACGCCGAGTGCAAGCGTCGGTTCGGTGGGATTCGACCGCCTTTGCGATGACTGGCGCGTTTCCTCGGCCACCATGCCCAGCAAGTAGTTGCGATAGAACGTCGCCATCGATACCGCGATCGACGGCGCAAAGCCGGCGTCGAGGAAGGCACCGATGGCGGCGTCGTAGAGCCGCATGCGATGCGGGCCGGTCGGCGCCTGATCGGCGAACAGCCGCGGCGCGTCGCGATAGGAAAGCAGGATACGGCGGTACTCCCACGCGATATCCGCGAGCCGGCGGCGAAACGACAGCCGCTTCGAGGGCAACGTCATGTGCGCGCATATCGCATCGGCGACGAGTCCCAGCAGCTCGTTCTTGTCGCGCACGTGCCAATACAGCGCGGGCGACTTGACGCCGAGGCGTTCGGCCAGGCGCCGCGTGCTCAGCGCTTCGAGGCCGGCCTCCTGCAACAAGCCGAGCGCAGCATCGACGAGTTGCGATCGCTCCAGCCCGGCGTAGCTGCCGGCGGAGGCCGTCGTGCGCGGGGCACGGTGCCTGGATGCTTTCGGAGCGACTGCTTTCGTGACTTCTCGCATGCTTGAAATTCCTGTGGCCCTCGCTTAATTTATCACCACTAAATTGATACCGCCATTCGCGCGGCGCACCGCGCCGCCTTCGCCCGCGCACCGACGAGAGAAACCCATGAACGCCCATTGGACACGCCGGCAACTTCTCCAACTTTCCGGCGGCGCAATGCTGGCGGCGGCGCTGCCGCCCATTTGCGCGCGCGCCGCTGCCGCGGCGGCGGCGCCCGAGGCGCGCGCGGCGAATGTCTATCGCAGCGCCTTCGTGCTGGACGCGAACACGCTGGGATCGATCGGGACCCTTTGCTGCGACAAGGACACCGAGGCTCAGCTGAAGATCGTGCGCGAGAGCGGCATCACCGCGCTGAAGAGCACGCTCGGCAACGCCAACGGAACGTTCGAGGAAGCCGTCGCCGACATCGCCGCCGCGGTCAATCTCATCGAGCGCCATCCCGACACGTTCATCAAGGTCGTCGGTCACGACGACTTCGAACGCGCCCAACGGGAGCGCAAGATTGCGGTGATCTTCTCGTTCGAAGCCGCGTCGATGCTCGAAGACAAGATCGAGCGGATCGAGCTGTTCCGCCAGCTCGACGTGCGCGTGATGCAGCTCAGCTACAACCGCAAGTCGCCGTTCGGTTGCGGTTGCCTCGACGGCGAAGTCGATGGAGTCACACCGTTGGGGCGCCAGGCGATCGCGAAGATGAACGCGCTCGGCGTCGCGCTCGATCTCAGTCACGCCAATACCCGCACCACGGCCGACGGTATCGCGATGTCGAGCAAGCCGGCCTTGATCACGCATGCAGGCTGTCGCGCCGTGTTCAATCACCCGCGCAACAAGGAAGACCGCGAGATGAAGGCGCTCGCGGACAAGGGCGGCGTGATGGGCATCTACATGCTGCCGTTCCTGACCGTCGACACGCGCCAGCCGATGCTGGAGGACTACATGCAGCACGTGGTCCACGCGCTGAAGGTGTGCGGCGAGGACCATGTCGGCATCGGTTCCGATTCGGCCTTCTTCGAGGTCGGCGCGGACGACCTGAAAGCGATGGCGGACGAGGAAGCGAAGCGCAAGCAAGCCGGCGTCGGTGCGCCGGGCGAAAACCGTCCACCGTACATTCCGGATATCAACTCGCCGCGCAAGCTGGAGCGCGTCGCCGACGCGATCCTGAAGCACGGCTACGGCGAGCGCGTGGCCGACAAGGTGCTCGGCCTGAATTTCAGCCGGGCTTTGAAGGACATCTGGACGGCATAGTCGATCCGCGTTCGAGTCCAGTGCGGCGTGCTGCGCACAGCCGCGAACCGGGACGTCGCGGATCTCAACCGTCCGTCGAGCGGGTCAACGTTTCCCAGTCGGAAATCTCGTCGGCCATGTCGGCCAGCTTGCCGCGGACCAGGCCCAGTGCATCGCTGCCGAGCAGCAGACGTGCGGGCGGCGCGGCACTGTCGATGATGGCCAACATCGCTTGCGCGGCCTTCGCCGGGTCGCCCAACTGCTTTCCGCTCTTCTCTTCCCGAGCCTTGCGGATGGGATCGAACAGCGCATCGTAGTCGGCGACGCTGCGCGGCGTGCGCACCATCGAACGGCCCGCCCACTCCGTGCGGAACGATCCCGGAGCCACCGCCGTCACGAACACGCCGAACGGCTTCATCTCCTTGCCAGCCACCTCGGAAATGCCTTCCAGCGCGAACTTGCTGCCGCAGTAGTAGGCAATGCCGGGCATCGTGATGAAGCCGCCCATCGAGGTGATGTTGAGGATGTGGCCGCGCCGACGCTCGCGCAGGTAGGGCACCACGGCCTTCATCATCGCCACCGCGCCGAACACGTTCACGTCGAACTGCCGACGCATTTCGGAAAGCGGGGATTCTTCCAGTATCCCCTCGTGGCCGTAGCCGGCGTTGTTCACCAACACATCGATGGGCCCGATCGAGCCTTCCACCTCGGCCACCACGCCGTCGATCGCATTGAAATCGGTGACGTCCAGCAGACGCCCGAAGGCGCGGGTAGCGTCGAGCGTTTCGAAAGCGGACTTGGCGTCGGCGCTGCGTACCGTTCCGACGACGCGATGGCCGGCAGCGAGCGCCGCGCGCGCAAGCGCGTGGCCGAAGCCGCTACTGACGCCGGTGATCAAGATGATTTTGGACGAGGACATGTCGTCTGCTCCTGAAAGAACCCGGATTGCAGGTTAGTCTTCGTGCGTGGCCGCCGCAGGCCGCAAACTTCCACGAATCTTGCCTATTCCTATCGGATGCAAAGCATGGAACGTTCGAAGTCACGCCCGGCGTCCGCCTCGGACGCAGAACCGTCGAGGATGGTGCAGCTGCTGAGCGCACTGGCGCCGCAGGAGGGCTACAACCTGACGGCGATGCCCGGCGTGCGCATCCTGCGCTCGGATCGTCGGCTGGCGCGCACGCCCGTGCTGTACGACCCTGGCATCGTCATCGTCTGTCAGGGACGCAAGCGCGGCTACTTCGGCGATCGGATCTACGTGTATGACGAGCAGCATTACCTGGCGGTCTCGGTGCCGGTGCCCTTCACGATGGAGACCGATGCCTCCCGCAGCCGTCCACTGCTCGCCATCTACATGCATCTGGATTTCCGGCTGGCGGCCGAGCTGATGCTGCAGATCGACCCTCCGGACGGCCTCGAGCAAGCCCGCGTCGAGCCGCAAAGCCTGATGTCCAGCCCCATGGACGCCGATCTGCGTGCCTCGGTGATTCGATTCCTCGAAGCGATGAATCGGCCGCTCGAAGCCACGGTCCTCGGCCCTGCGCTGGTCCGGGAACTGTATTTTCGCGTGCTCGTCGGTCCGCAGGGATCGGTGATGCGCGCCGCGCTGGCGATGCGGGGCCGATTCGGGAAGATCGGCAAGGCCCTTCGCCGCATCCACGCAGCCTACGCACAGCGACTCGATATCGCGCTGCTGGCCGCCGAAGCGGGCATGAGCGTCCCGGCCTTCCACAATCACTTCAAGGCCGTCACCCAGACGTCTCCGATGCAGTACGTGAAATCCACGCGCTTGCACCAAGCGCGCCTCTTGATGGTGCGCGAAAGCATGACGGCCGCCGCAGCCTGCCACGCCGTCGGCTACGAAAGCCCTTCGCAGTTCAGCCGCGAGTTCAAGCGCCTGTTCGGCCGAACGCCGGCGGACGAAGCCGAGCGCATGCGCGAAAATTTTTCGGTACCGCCCGCTCATCCGGGATCGGCTTATGTGTCTTCGCATTAGCCTCGGCGAGAACACATCCAACGGATTCGATTGGCTGCGGCCGCACACGGGCAATGAGTCAAGGCCCGAGTTTCACCTGAGCGAAGCCCGCGGCGCTCGGTCGGGAATCACACGTCGCGCGCTGCCACGATCGGCGATCAGCGGCACTCTGATGACAGGATCTCGTAGCTGCCGGATGCCGCCCGAGCAAGATATGATGGCGTAATCAGGAGTCCGCCTCGCAAGAAAACTTGGCGCCCTCTGCATGAAATGGTCAAAGACCGCTCAAACATGAGCGGTCTTTGAAGCAGTCAATTCTGCTGTGGGCAAGGTCGCTCCCCCGTGCCACCGCACCCTGTGTGGCTGCCGGACCCTGAATCGTAAATTTTAACCCACGAGCTCGTTCCCGGCGTCCAGTTGGCATTCTGCCCCGTATCCGGATTAGTTACCTTGGCATAATCCCCAAGGCCCCACCCGCCCGTGTTAATGCCACCTAAAGCCCCGCCGACATCCCCATAACTTCCCGGATTACCACTAGTTGAAACACCGACGCGCTGGACGCCATTAGCATCCGCCAATTGGACAAATCCCATAAATAAAGCCGCAACCAAATATTTCTTCATAAATCCCCGTTTTGTCATCAAATACAACACCGTTTGGCCAACTTCTCGGCTTCTCCTTTTGCCATTTCTATTTGCTCCAAGGTTAATCTACTCCCCAATTTATCCAGCAACGGAATCATATTTCCAACCTCTATAGAATTGGACGACGCAAGCGTATATGCGTAAATGTACTTGTACGCAGATAGAGGATCGTCCCCAAAGGGCATGGAATTGTCATTGGCTACAAGCTGGGAGTACCCGAGCCCCATGCTCTCAAGTGCATCCGCATTGCCAGACCCAATTTCTTCCTCCAAATATCTGCGCGAATCCGCCACATAACGATCCCATTGTTCTTGAGAGTCCACCATGGCCAGATCTTTCGGCTTTCCAGTGATAACGTATTTGACGCGCGCCTCCTTATCGCCATTCTCAGCCATGGTAGATAGCCAGTCGCGCGCAGATAGTCTCTGCTTGGAGCTCAGATCACCGCAGTGTTTAAATAGAGATACCTGATTCCAATAATATTGCTCGGCGCTGCCGGCCATTTCAGCATATGGATATTTTGGATCGTCCGCCTTTGCAATCTGATCCCACAAGTCCTGCTCCGAGATAGGCGAGGTCTCACATTGGTTCAGCGCGTTATATAGCGTTCTGGCCGCCAGTATGTCGCCTGCCTTCGCTTTTCGCGCAAGCTCATCAAATTGACCCGCTAACGAAGCGACTTGATACGTCTTGCCAGGAATCTCCGCGAAATCGCCGGCGAACGGATCGCGGTCGATGTTCTTTGCACTTTCAGCCCTCGCCTGCAGATTGGACGATCCAGCAGATAGTTGTTTGGCGATGCCGCCGTTTCCGTCTTGGCGCCCCGGTGTCATTTGGTTGCTCAGGCCTGGATGCGCTGCTCGTTTCTCATAGCTTTCAGGGTTTAGCGCGAGCAGACAGAAGCCAGCAACGACTATCGAAGCAATTGCGACAGCCATCTTTTTATATTTCGTAACCACGGGAAGCTTCCTCACTGAGTTTCACAGATGGGCTTGCAAACTTCGTTCTTATCAGCGTACTACCAAGCCGGATCGCGAAACTCGTGCGCGGTGCTTTCGATGCCCCGTGAACGCGCTGGGGCACACGTTTCGACGCTTTACGAGCCTGCTGGCATTTATACCGCACCATCCACTAGTAGCTTCGCGACCGATTCAATCTTTAACAGATGCGGGACTCAGACGATCGCCAGTCTCCCGGAACTCCCCCGTCTCGCGGAACATGTAGCCTTCCGGAGTGAGGCGTTTTCCCGGGGTCTCGGGGAAACGGGTGCGACCGACCCTCAGGGCCGGCAGTTGACCCTCCGCGATGCGGCCCTGGCGTTGTCGACAGGCAACGCGGCAACTCCCGGCAACGGGCACACGCCAACATTGATTGCGCCCTTGCGCCGCCTGCAGGCGGCGCTCTGCCCGGAACACCCTCCGGCGTTAAGTGGCGCGCGCGCATGCATTGACTCGCCGCCGCCGTGGCGACCGGTGCATCAGCATCCGCGTCAACGCGATCTCGTTGGCGCCGACAGTAACTGGAGAACTGGGTAGAGGCGTTGTCAGGTTCGTTTGATCGTGTCAGTGCACCGCCCTTGATCTAAGCCGCTGACCTCCTTTGATTTCTATCCGGGGCGCGGCTTCCGCTAAAAATCCAGCGCCTTCTACTGTCACCATTTGGCGACCTTTACCGCCCTACTGCCACGATTTCGCTGCCATCGAGTTTCGTCGGCGCCGTATTCAGTGACACGATCAGCGGTGTGCCTGCGTAGTCCGTCTTCGGATCTCGGCAGCGCCTGTCCATCCCGAGCGATGCCGGAGGTCGTCGAGAGGTTCTTGGCCGACCTGCTCAGTGATGGCGAGCTGTTTCTCGACAGCGACACGGTCGGACGTGCCCTATCCGGGTCACGCGTAGCGGATGCTAAGGCGGCGGCGACACATGGTCGCAAGGAGAAGCAGTCTTCGCTGTGTGGGACGGACGCACCTATCGTTATCCCAAATTCCAATTTGACGACGCTGGCTGGCCGCGGCCGGAAACACCCGCTCTGATCCAGTTGCTCCCGCGCCAGTCGGACGGAAGCAACCGAGATGCAGCGCTCTGGCTGTACGCGCCGGATGCGCTACTCAAGGGGAAGACGCCGTCCGACGTCTTCCCAGAGGATCCGGAGCGCGTGTTGCGCATCGCACGACGCCGGCGCTGGTGTTTTTATAGTTATTTCGTCCTTTTTATCGATCTTTGGGATGATTTGATCGATCTGATGGTCAAAAGTGACTGCTACGAGCTCCGCTCGGCGCACTTTTGCCGCAAGGACGCTCCTTCAGGTGCGGTCGACGAGTTCCCTTCATCCCCGGCGGCATTCGTCGCTGGATCATCATTGGTTGCTTCTACCCGTCTTCCAGGCTTCAAGTGCGGCACAGAACGTGCCGCTTCCGCCAACTCTTCGTCCGCCATCGTTGCCAGCGACCTCACAGCTGCGCGGATGACTTCGCTCCTGTTTTTCAGAACCGACGCCTTGCCGAGTCTTTGGCGTGCCTCCTCAACCACGGACACTTCGTCAGGGGGCAGGCAAATCGTAATTCTGACAATCGGCTCGACCATATATATGATCATATCATTTGTAACATATATATGATATGATCATATCATCGATAGGTCGTCCCCGTCGCAATCCCCGCGACCGTCGCCGGGAAAAATAGCTGGGTTGTCATAGACAGCAGCGGGAGCCATCGACGAACATCTCAATTCACGGTGAGCCTCATGTCACGCGCAGATCTGATCGTCAATCTGGTTAAAGCAGGCACCGAAGGAGACCAGAAGCTCCTCCGGAGTACCGTGGAAGCGATGGCTGCGGAGGAGCGCGCCAAGCACCACCACCAGCTCGCCGATCGTCTTGTTGAGAACCTCTCTTCCAGCAAACGTCGTCCATTGGCGCCTGAGATCGTCAGAACTTTCGACGGCGGGCATGGCGGCCTTCTCTACGAAATCGAGCCGAAGCGGACGCTTCACTCCTTGCTTATTACTGCTTCCGTGGCCGATGCATGCCGGGAGCTTGTGGAGGAACAGCATCGTCGTGATCTCCTTCGCAGCTACGGCCTGGAGCCACGCCACCGAATTCTGCTTTCGGGCGCCCCGGGCAACGGCAAGACGTCTCTGGCCGAAGCGTTGGCGACCGAACTCATGGTGCCCTTGTTCGTCGTTCGCTATGAGGCGGTCATCGGCAGTTTTCTCGGTGAGACGAGCAGTCGTCTGAAGAAGCTGTTCGACTTCGTACGCACGCATCAATGCGTGTTGTTTTTCGATGAGTTCGACACGCTCGGCAAGGAACGTGGGGACACGCACGAGACCGGCGAAATCAAGCGTGTCGTCAGCTCGCTGCTGCTTCAGATCGATGCGCTGCCTAGTCACGTGGTCGTGGTTACGGCAACCAATCACGCCGAACTATTGGATAGAGCGGTTTGGCGCCGGTTTCAGCTGCGCCTGGATATGCCTGCGCCGACGCCCGCGCAGAAAGAGGAATGGTTTTCGCGCCTCGAGACCGCCCTGGGTGTACCCCTCGGAATGTCAGCAAAATCGCTGGCCGAGAAACTCAATGTGTCGAGTTTTTCGGATATCGAGCAATTTTGCGACGACGTTCGCCGCCGATATGTGCTGAGCTTGCCTACCGCCGACCTCAAGAAAATTATTGCTGAACGGCTACGGCAATGGCAATCTCGCTTTACCTTGGGAGCTTAAGCTGAAGGAATGCCGGAAGATCAGTACCCGTTGCTCATCTTCCCGCAAGCCGCAAAGGTCAAGCGGTCGGGTCTGTCTCCTACGCCTCCTACAGTAAAATTTCCGGGAATCGAGCGGCAACGGGAGCGCCTTGGGCCTCAGCTCACCGTGTTGCAGCAAGCGTTCGATGCCAAGCGCCTTAAGCTGCAACAAGCCCACGCGCCAGATAATCCAGAACTGGTCCTCGTTCTCAAGGTCGTCGGCGCGGTCAAAACCTTCGCAACTGCAGTCAGTAAATTGCCCGCCTTCGAGTGGCTCCATGAAATTGCTGAGGATTCAATTCAGCAAGATGACGATTTCGCCCTCAAAGACCCCGGCAAAGATGCTGCGACGTTAGGGGGAAGCATCTATCTGATCGGCACGAATCAGGAAGCGCTTGCTCAGCTCTTGTCGCTTTGGAATCGCTATCAGCGGAACCCGACCGCCAAATTGGACAAAGGGCTCGCGCCTTTCAAACAGGTCTTTTCGCATCTGCGGACCATACGGCCCTGGGACGCTTCGGATCGAGTGACTCATGACGCGCGACTGTATTGGGAGGAAGAGGTCGAGAGTGGTCTCGATGCGATTCGCTTCGAGATCGAGGCCTGGTACTTCACCAGCGAAGTCAAGAACCGTGAGAGTGCGGCCGAACTCGCGGCCCTCGTAACGGATTTGAACGGGCGCATCATCGATCAGGTGCTCATCCCTGAGATTGCATACAGCGGATTGTTGGTTGAACTTCCGACAGTATCAATCCGCGAAATTCTTGATGGATCAACGCCCGAATTGCTGCTGTCCGACCGAGTCATGTACTTCCGCCCGACCTCTCAGTGTCTAATCGACGCCGTGTTGGAGAGCGACAACGGCACACACGATCAGCCGCAAGGCGTTTCAACACGACCACCGGTCGTTGCTCTTCTAGACGGACTCCCGCTCGCCAACCACACCTTGCTAGCAGGGCGCCTGGCTATCGATGATCCAGACGGCTGGGAAGCGGCTTATGACGCCAAGGATCGCGTACACGGAACAGCGATGGCATCGCTGATCCTTCACGGGGAACTGGACGGCGCTTCGCACGCTTTAGATCGCCAGTTATATGTAAGACCCATCATGCGACCGAATCTCCAGGGGCCGCAGGGGGCTCGCCGCAGCGAGCATACCCCCGACGATGTGTTGCTCCTCGATCTCGTTCATCGCGCAGTGAAGCGCATTTGCGAAGGAGATCCAGGTGAGGATCCCGTCGCTCCGACAGTGCGAGTCATCAACCTCTCGTTGGGGGACAGCCATCGAATCTTCGGTCGAGAAATGTCTCCCTGGGCCCGCCTCGTCGACTGGCTGTCCACTCGGTACAACATTCTTTTTATCGTGAGCGCAGGGAACGCGCCGGAGCGACTCGAACTCGCGACGGCTCGCGAGACGCTGCATACGCTCGCGATCGAAAGCCGGCAAACGCTTGCACTCGCTGCTCTTGTACAAGCGTCTTCACATCAGCGCTTGATGTCCCCCGCGGAATCGATCAACGCGATCACCGTCGGCGCGTTGCATGTCGACGGCGCACAGCATCCGGCCGTCGCAAATCGATATGATCTTTTCCGAAGCCCAGGCATCAGTCCCATATCGCGAGTGGGCCACGGTTACCGGCGAAGCGTGAAGCCCGATATCTTGATGCCTGGCGGCCGACTCCTGTACACCGAACGACTGGGTGGGGGTCCCGCGACAACCACGCTGTCTCCGGTTGTGCTCGGCGCACCCCCTGGCCATCGGGTCGCCATCCCACCACTTCCGGGCCCGGGAGCAGGACTGGACCAAACCGGTTACACGCGTGGAACAAGCAATGCAGCAGCATTGACGAGCCGAGCTGCCACGTTGGCATATGACGTGATTGAATCTCTACGAGAGGGTGACGCGTCGCTCGCGCCAGAATTCGATGCGGTGCTACTGAAAGCGCTTCTCGCGCACGGCGCTCAGTGGGGCGAGCTTTCTCAGGCCCTGCTCGCTGCACGATCCGACATCGAGAGCATCGGAAACGCCAACACGCGCAGAGCGGCACAAAAGGACTATCTGGCGCGGTGGCTGGGTTATGGCCCCGCAAATGTCGAAAGAGCGCTCTCGTGCACGCTGCAACGAGCAACGCTGATTGGTGTCGGGGAACTCAGCCCTGAAAAAGCACTCACCTTCTCGGCGCCGCTGCCTCCCGGCTTAGCGAGCCGGCGCGCTTGGCGCCGACTCACGATCACGCTTGCGTGGATGTCAACGATTAGTCCTCGGCACCAGCGCTATAGGAACCTAAAGCTCTGGGTCGAGCCACCACACGAAATCCTTCGGATCTCGCGTACGAATAGCGTCGACCACAATGCGGTTCGTCGTGGGACAGTGCAGCACGAAATTCTCGAAGGTGAGGACGCTCTCCCCTTCGTTGATGGCGATCGTTTTGAGTGCAAGGTCAACTGCATCGCCGATGTCGTCAAAGCGACAGGTTCAGCGCGATTCGCGATCTGCGTATCGCTGGAAGTTGGCGCAGAGTCCGGCATCAATGTGTATGAGGAGATTCGTGCTCGCATCGCACCGGTGATACCCATTCGCGCGGCTTGAAATAACGAATAGATAGGCGATGAGAGCGCTAAACCGGCTCCCTCACCAATTGGCAATAGCGCTTGGCTTGGATGGATCAGCGCGAGACGGTCCGGAATTTTCAAACAGCAACACCGGCGTTGTTTAGCGCTGTCTCGAGCGTTCCCAGCTCCCCGCTCACTAGCCCTAACAGCAACGGTTTCCGTTGCTCGACGCAAATGATCCGCAGGACCTTTAGTCGTACTTGTGTTTGCAGCAGCCGCTCAAGATGCATGTTCGCCAACAGCGTATGCACTTTGAGCTGCGATCCGGAAAAGTGCTTGAACTGCGGGAGCGCGTTGGCAACGTGGTCCCGATTGAGGACGTACTCGCTCGTAAGCATGGATGCCAAGTCACCGGAATACTGCGCCAACCGTCGACGGAACGACTCGAGATTGTATCGATGCGGACTTAGCTCCCGGTCCATCAGATAGTCGGTTAGGTAGCCACTTTCCTCGATGAATTCGGCCACGACTTCGTCGACGTCCGGATGTTTTGCGACAAGCTGTAGCGCCTCGTCCTTCGATACGATTTGGACACCAAATCGCATTCTTGCGAGTTTTCGCGTGGGCTCCAGCCAAGCGAACGTATGGGTCTGATGAACTTTTGCCGTATCGACGGTTCGACTCAGTTCAATCTCTTCAGCATTCGCCGGTCGGATAGCTCCCGGCACTTCTTCAAGGAGTGCGCAACGTTCGAAGTGACCAGGCGCGCAAAAGTCCGCGTTGGCAACGATGGGCTGCCCGCCATGCTCATAGGCTTGAGCGACCAAGCGCGAGCAATATTGAGAGGGGGAGAATGCCGCCTGACCTGTCGTATGCAGGAGTGCGGCGAGTATGGCTTCGGGGACGGTGTACAGCGCGCCGACCAGTCCGGTTGCAAAGTCGCAGACTGACTGAAGGTCAGTTGAGTGGGGCTGCCGAAGCCGAAGTACTTTGGACTGTGTCTTCGAGAACAGGCGCCGTTGCGGATTGGTCGAGAAGACTCCGCCCGCTTCGGCATGAATGATCGACCGGTTGGTGTAAAGCATCGCGTGAGAAAAAGGGCTACGGGTGACCGCACGTATGATCCGGCTTCTTCTTTGCGAAGTCGTCGAAAGCAAGATATCGCCGCCCCGCAGCGAAGGAATGTCGTACGTGTAGAGTTGCTCGGTCATGGTCTCAATGCGCGGAGCGCGGCCTCTGGACTAGTTGGGTCGCCATGTGCCGGTGCCGGCACGATGGCGAACAGCTATCGCGGCACTGACGGAGTACTGAGTGACGCTGTACGGCGAACTACTAACTACCCAGCGATACTCAGCCTCGCCGCCGTCAAGGGCTGGATTCTGAGCTTGCGTCCATCGGGAGACAGCCATACCGGCCGCTTCGCTGTGCTCTCATTTCGGTCGAAACGAAAAACGTGACTGCGTGCTTGCGCCGAGTCTGCTTCCGTCACGATGTAGACGACATACTGATCTCGGTGTTCCGCGGACAGCATGGCGCGATATTCGTTGTGCGTGAGTTCTACGACGCACTCGCGACCGGAAAGTCCCTTTACCTCGACCTTGAGCACTTCGAGACTTGCTGCAGTCACAGTCAAGTCCCAACCCTTGGCGTCTCGTTCGACGGATTGCACGTGACGACGACCACCCTCGTCAGACTCGTAGTAACGGACCGCGTGTTGGACAGCGGCCAGCTCGATCCTCTTTCGTGCTTCGGGGTCGTCATTCCGAGGGGACGACTTCGGGCTTGAGCTGGAGACTGTCAGCTGGCCCGTATGCACGTAACGGAGCGCGCGATCGCGAAATGCGTCGGTTCCTCCATACCAGACAGGGCTCTGCCCAAGATTACCTTTTGATTTCGCGGTAGGGATATCGAAAAGTCGCTGGTCTCTCTGCAGCAACGTCGCTTGGTCTTCAGGCGCCTCAATCTGATACTGGACGTCGTGTCCGCCAGCGCGTCTCGACTCCCAGTGTGACTCTCGCACGGTCGCATCAAGATACCAGCCGACAATTTTGGTGACATGGGTGCTCGGGTGCCGAGCGATCCATACGACCGTGACGCCATTTACCTCGCTCTCCCCGCTCCTCGCACCTAGCTTCCGCAGATTGATGCGCTGCGAGCGCGGCACGTACCCGTAAACCCGCCCGCGCAGTGGCGCGAAGTTCCAAGCTTCGTGACCAAATGCGTGCTGCCGGAAATAGCCGAACCCACCGGTAATGGGGTCCTTATCGGATATCCCCTCGTACCTCTCCATCCAGCCGACGTTGACAAAAACGATCGGTTCGCTCGACATGCCTGATCCTGCCTTGGGGTTGAGGCCAATGGGCCCGTGATCGTGGTGCATGCAGAGTTCGCGCCAAAGCGCCTATCGTTGGCACGCGGAGCTTGTCGTCTCGTGCCTGCACAACTCTTGTCAAAGTTGGCTTTTCTCCTTGGCGGAACTGTTGAGAACGTGGGGAGCGCCACTACTAAGCTCCAGACGCGATGTCGCCCAGTATCTCGCAATCAAGTCTCCATGAGGGAAATCGCTACGACGAAGGTCGATATCAGTTCCGCTCAGCGCTGAGATTTGAGGGTTGACTCGGTCCGTCGGCGCAGTGTTTGCTTTACGGCTACAAGTCGCTATTTCTGGAGATAGGCTCGATGGGTGAGGCTAAGAGAAGAGCAGCGCTACGCTCGGCGGAAGCAGACGGCCTCGGTGCGCGTGGCCTCAAGGCCATGTCTCGCGAACGCTATAACGCATTCGTGGGTTGGACGAGATCACCTTTGATTCTGTCCATTGGAACGGAGTTGGAATTCTTTGCGTCCGCTGGCGAGTCAGTGATCGGCGTCCTCATTCACGATCTCATCGACGATGACTATTCTTACGTCGTCCTAGGTCGGGACGAAAAATCCCGGTTCCGATGCGTCGACCTCAATGCAAGCATCCCTTCTATGGACGCAGCCCGATCCGAGCTGTTGAACGCGCTTGCTAAGCTTACTCAGGATGGCAAGGAGGCCTTCCCTCAGGGCGACGCGGCTGATGATCGCGCAGGAGTCGACTTGTTCACGCCCGTTACCAATGAGCAGAAATGGCACCCATCGTTCAAGATCATGCAGTCGAACGACCAGTGGTCGCCTGCCAGAGGAATACTGGCCGAGATGATGCATCACTTCGTGGATGTCGATGGAAATTTTGTCGAACAGTTTCAGACGACGGGCTTCGATGCACGGCTTTGGGAATTGTACTTATACGCGTACATGGTGGAGGAAGGGTTGTACGTTGAAAGGCCAGACTCCGCTCCCGACTTCTCGGTATCCGACGGCGGTCAGCGTGTCTTTGTAGAGGCCGTCACTGTGGGCCCCACCGGCAATGTGGCTCCAGTCCACCAAGCACTGCCGATGTTTCGTTCGGACGAGGAGATTGCAAAGCTGCTTGAGGGCAAGATACCTATCAAATTTGCGAGCGCGTTGCATAGTAAATTGACCCGAAGAGGGAAGGCACCCTACTGGAAGCTACCGCACGTGGAAGGGCATCCCCTCGTTTTCGCGATCGCTGACTTCCACGAGAACCAATCTATGACATGGACGTCTTCCGCTCTAATCGAGTACTTGTACGGCGCGAAGTCTCACTTTTCCTACGATGCCGACGGTCAGCTCATCATTGGCGAGACCAAGCTAGAGAGTCACGAGTTCGAAGGAAAGAAGATTCCATCGGGATTCTTTCTTCAACCTGACAGCGAAAATATCAGTGCCGTCCTGTTCACCTCGTCCGGAACGATCTCGAAGTTCAACCGGATGGGCCGACTAGCGGGCTTTGGAATCGAGAAGATGACGCTCATGCGCGTGGGTGTTTGCCACGATCATGATCCGAACGCGGCCCTGCCAAAGCGGTTTGCGCGTCAGATCGAGCCTGGCCAGTGCACCGAAACTTGGGCAGAGGGGCTATCCATGTTCCACAACCCGAATGCCGCGCATCCCATTGACCCCGGCATGTTTCCGTCGATCGCCCATCACCGATTGATCGATGGGCAGATCAGGAGCCTGATTCCCGAGTTTCACCCGTACAGTTCGCTTACGATCAACATTAAGTTTACTGATGAGAACTGATTTTCTATGGAGATGCCGATACCGCGTTCCGAGCGACGACACAGTGAGTCGACTTCTATAGAGATTCCGCTGCGGCTAGTCGGGCTGCAATCGAGACTGTACCGTCACGCGGGCAAACCCCTCGACGTGGCGACAATACGGTCTCAAGATTGGTCTCTCCGCTGCCTGCCTCTTGGATGACAATATGCGAAGCTCAGCTGAGGACAAGCTAGGCCAACGGTACCTTGGACCGCCACCACCCCAATCGTGCGAAGCCACTGAGTTCGTTAGGAGGTTTCTTGCCGATCTGCTCAGTGATGGCGAAAGATTTCTCGACAGTGATACCGTGGGACACGCCCTTTCTGGACCGCGCGTAGTGGATCCCAAGGCAGCGGCGACACGTGGCCGCAAGGATAGGGAGGTCTTCGCTGTGTGGGACGGAAGCGCCTATCGCTACCCAAGATTCCAATTTAATGACGCCGGTCAGCCTCGACCGAAAACCCCGTCGTTGATAGACCTGCTGCAACGAGATGCCAGTGGTTCAAATCGGGACGCAGCGCTGTGGCTTTTCGCCCCAGATGCATTGCTGGACGGTCGAACTCCCGCTGAGGTCTTCCCCGAAGAGCCGGAACGCGTTCTGCGTATCGCACGACGCCGGCGCGGTATCGATCCGACCGCTGACTAAATTCGCTCCATGCGATGGTCAGCGGCTGCCCGCAAACATGCTACGCACGCCCGGTGGAAGGCGCCGACGACTCTGACGCAACCTTCCCGCGTTCGGTGCGGCGAATCCAGTCCAAAGACAGCCGCTGCTCGACCAGCATCCAGCCGTCGCGCCTCGCGCAAAGCAACCATTCCTGTGGCCCCGCCGCGTGCTCAGGGGTCAATCCCCATTAAGCGACTTCCAGCCCTATAGCCGAACGGGGTCAGTGCTTGGCGTTAAGGCCTCGGCGCTGCGCCACAGCCGCTGGCCAGCGGCCTCGGTCCCACGCCTTCGGCACACAAGCCCGTTCTAGTTGCACGCCATATCCATCGATCGCATCTTTGTAGAAGATCCATCGCCAGCGACGTTGATCATTTTCGGCAGCACCACTGGAGTGGAGGGTGCGGCAGGAACCTTGTAATCGCTAGTAGTTAGCCTAAAGAAATCTTCCGCTCCCTTGATTATCAAATCATAAGGACTCGAAAATCTCATTGCCAACGCTTTGGTATCAGAAGGCAAATGACCAGACGACGCAATCTGCCATCCTAGCGGGGTAGATAGTTCTAGCGTTGCCGCATATTTACCCCGCACAATAGTGATCTTTTCGCCATCATTGGATTCCGCCAGCGCCGCGGAAGATATATCGCTGTCTGCATCGCCCATTCTGAAATGCAAGGTTATGTTCGACATATCGGCGCCGAAATCGGGCGTCACGTAGAATACATCGCCGGCCGGGTCTCGCGCTTCGAACTCCTGGCCAGACGACAGCCCCACTTCCGGAGCGAATTCTTGATCCGAAACGTGGAACACCAAGTCCGCCGCGCCTAGTTTCACCCCTCTGTACTCTACGGACACCCCAGGAATACTCGGGCTTTCAGCAAACGACCCGACGGCGACAGATGCATCATTCAACGGGCGGCTAATTGCTTCAGCCGGTATCTTGAAGATGACTGAGCCCGCTACACTAACCTCCCTTGCCGCATCAATACATGCGATCTGCTCGTTGCTGGTCGAAATAACGCAGTCCACCGCGATCTGTGTCTCACCAATCGGTATCGCCGCCCCGCTCTGGTCAGACAGTCGGTAGAATGTAAATTCCGAGCCATCCCGACCCAGGTGTCGTTCTATCCGAACAATATTCGGCGACATCCATTCGACGCCCGATATCGGACGAGCACTTTGCGGAATATCAAACCGGGTTGCAAAGTTCTGTATACTTACAATGTTTAAAGCTTGCGCGTCTGTCGATGACACATAGGCGATCTTGCTGCCATCTTTTGCTATCGCGAGCGTTCGCCTTAGCGCATCCGTCATACCCAGACCGGTGGACGAGTCGGCACCAATCACAGAAACGAACGCGCTATTGCCGTCCGTCGCGGCGCCGATGCAAACGCCGTCAGCGCGCGCATGTACGCTCGACAAAAATAGAAGTAACGAGGTGACGGCGCAAACAACTGTCAAATCAAGATATGAGCGCATTTCAGGGCCTCTCAATAGTTGTTGAAATACACAGTGTTTTGCGGCTCGCCCATGTTATTGCAATCGGTCACTCGGTCACCGAAATAAATGTCAACGTGGTGTACATTTATCTTGGATCCAGCATCCTGTGCGACACGCGTGCCGAACGTCGCAACATTGATGTTACCACTTAATGGCACAACCGTCTTATCAACAGCGGAGCTAATGCCTTCGACGGCACAAACACCGATTTTTGTCCTTGCGCAAATGTCGGTTCCATAATTTCCGCTGCCGAGATAGTGTATGTAAGTGACACCGTCCGTCAAAAGGCCGCTGCCGTAGCTCATCACGGCCTTTAGAAAAGACGTAGTGAGGGTATAGCCAGGCAGTCCCGGAATGGAGGAGTTTGTCGGTCCGGTAAGATAATCGGAATAAAGTGCATACACATAGCACGACGTCTCAAATAAATCTTCATAACGCGCCGGAAGCCAGGTAATCGAGGCCTCCGTGGGAGATTGCGCGTCTGGGGTCGTCGAAATTATATGTGAGACGCCAGGATTCTTGATCTGCGTCTCGACGACTGCGGATGTGGCGCCAAATTCGTCCGTCGGGAGCGGCTGTGTAATGGTATCGACTCCAGCCGGCTTGTCTGACTGTAGCGATAGACTCTGACCGTATACCGAGACTCCAGCATCGGTAACTAGTATGTGTAGGTCAGAGTGCGTACCGATTGGCCCTCCATGGGTAGAGGTAGCGCCAGAAGTACTGACTCTTGCTGAATCCTTTATTACCGTTTCCAATGGCGTAATGGTGGAAATAGGTCCGGTTCTTACCCAGTCAACAGGGCCGGACCCGGTTGACGGATCGTTGTGCGCAAGGCCCGATGCGTGGTTACAGTCGCTGAACGTCAAGTCTTCTTCATACGGAAAATATCCGGGACACGCAGGTGGCGCTTGGCCGTCTATATGAAATGACGAGCCCATCGCAACGGAAGCCGTAAAGGTATCTGTTACTTCAGCGCCGCCGCAACCTATAAACGTCCTGATTCCACTTAGGTCTCCCTCAATCAACTCATCGGAGTATCCATTTTCGATCCAATGACCAATTACGGAACACCCCAGCGCCGGGAAAGGAGCCACAATCAGAAATGTCACAGTCAACACATGTGCGATTGTCTTTGAAGTCATATCTAGGATTCCCCGGTCGAAAAATGTTTTGTTCGTGTTCGCTGCTAGTCGGTTCTTCCGCGCTCATGACGATCCATACGCCGAGCGTGATAGCCGTACTTCACGCAATTCGGGGGATCTGCCCGTCCAGTGGCTGGCCGCAGCGACTAGCTCAATCAAAGGGCTCTCGCGGTGACCTTCGCCCATCGTGGCGTTGACATAGTGCCCCCGAGTGGCCGAATACTGGGCACGCGTGCTTCGGGGAGATTTTGTCAGTTGATCACATCCGTGAACATCCGCCAGAAGGCCGCGAGCGCTCAGTTTCGCTGCAGGGCGCCGACGGTAAGCCGTTAAGCTCCGCAGTCGCGCGCGGGGCTCAGTGGCACTGAGGATATGTACTCATTCTCGCTCAGCGGATCAGCAGGACTGATTACGCCGTCGCATCTACGAGCCGTGTTGCGAGAAGCACTGAGTGAATTGAGGGGAAAAGCGATTCGTCAGGAGTTTGTGGCTGACGACGGGCGGTGCCAGCTCGGTCCTACCGCGCTATCGCCCCTAGTACGGAAGCACCTAGTCGACGGCCTATGCGTTGAGAGTGTCCAGGCGCTGCCCCTTCTCTCATCTGTCGGAAGATCCATCACCAGTCGTTTGGATTGCCAACGAAGTCCTTCTTAGCAGCGAGAACGACGTCGTCGGGCGTCGCCTGAAGCCGATCCACCGGCCGATCGCGATTCAAATGCCCAGTCGGCTGAAACGGCCAGAACACGGCCGCCCAGTTGGAGGGTGGTGCTGGCAGCACTCAGCCCTTTCGCACGAACAAGTGTACGAGGTTACCCTCGGCGTCCTGGGTGTGGATGCCCTGTGGTCCGTTTGGCTGGTCATTTCGCGGTTTGATGAGTTGCCCGATTCGATCAAGCAGACCGCAAAATCGCAGGGTGAGATGCATGGCGCTCATTGGCGAAGTTGGGCCTTTCTGGTGTTGGACAGCCTGCAATCGAGGGAGCCTTGTTTGAGGTGGTGCGGGTTAGTAGTAGGCCGATGGACACGATCCCGCGGGCTAACTGTGATGCCGTTCTAGAGACTCTGAGCGATGCCGTGGACCTTCGCGTGGAGCCCTTGCGATTATCTGCTTGATGTGAGGCCATCAAATCGAGCTACGATAGCGCCGTTTGAACCCCCAACATACAGGAGCCTTCATGGCCATCGACATCAAGTCCCTCAATCACAACCAGCTGTCCGATCTCATCGCTCGCGCTGAAGCGCGTCAGGCGGAACTCAAGAAAGAGAACGCGCAGAAGATTCGCGCGAAGATTGCCGCGCTGGTGAAAGCTGAAGGGCTCGATTTCGATGAGGTGATGGGCCGCTCCAAGGGGCGCGGCAGAGCGCGGGGCAAGGTCAAGGCGAAGTACCGGAATCCCGCTGATCCGAGCCAGCAATGGTCGGGACGCGGTCGTCAGCCACTTTGGTATGTGGCTGCGGTCAAGGCAGGGAAGAAAGAGAAGGATCTTCTCATCGCATGACGCAGCAGCGTCTTTGAACGATAACTCAAGCAACAATATGCTCGTCGAAATCGTTTAGCGCGCTCGAACTTATTTAGCAAATGATTTCCCTGCACAAGACTATCGCCACGAATTCGTGGCGCCACTTAGGCCGACAGGTAACCAGTGTCGGCCCTTCCACGCTCCCCATCGGCGGGTGTTCCATACGGCGCTTGCATGGCGTGCTAGGTGGGAAACTCCTGAAAATTGGACGCATATCGACAAGCAACGCCTTTGTTGTCGAAATCGGGAATTTCCGACTGGTCTACGTCAATCCGCGCTATAGAGGATATAGACGAGCTGCGGGAAAGGTGTTCAATGATTGTCCTTGGCCTATCGACTACGATCACTTGCTGAGCGCTAAACTAGCGGCAGCGTTGGGTTTTTCCTACGTATTGATCGCAAGAATATTGCCTCAGGCGAATAGGTCTCATGGAAGACTTGAACGTCTCCCGAGCGGTAAGGTATATCTTTCATTGCATTCAACGTGCCTGGCAGACGCGCGAATCCTATCGAAGTGGATAAACCGGAGGCCAAGTGCAGGGCATTTGCCGTATAGATCAGTGAACGTTGCAAATATCGGCCTTACGTTAAAGCAGAAGGGCGTCTGGGCATTTTCTTTGGGCTTTGAAGGCCCGCTTTCTCCGAACCCGTCTCTCTCGCCATTTTAAGAAGCCTCAAAAGCTAATTCCATATTGAGGCGTTCGAATACGGCGACCCGAGCTCTGAACATTGAACAATGCGCGCTTGGTCAGAATACCATCAAGCGCCTTCTTCGCTTCTGCTTCGCCCATTTCGAACCAATTTTCATCGACGTGTTTTAAGCGCTTCTCGTTCGCCAATAGCCAAGCGACGTCGCCGCTTACGCTAAGCGGCGGATTGTGAATCGCCCACATGTTTCGAACGACACTTCGTAGTCGCAGGGCGGATCCGAGCGGCGGGCTGATCAGCCCCAACACGAGCTCACGAAACTGTTTTACCGCAGGGCTTGTCCCGTGCTCCCGAATCCAATCCTCTCGAAGAGAGATTTCCAAGTGCTGCTCAAGCGGAAACGACCATCGCTTGACTACGTCTAGCGCGCCAGACAACCGCGCCTCCAAAAGTAGCGCAGCGACAAGAGATAGGTCGTCGAACGTGGCGCCCCAGTCGTGCAGCTGCCATTGCATCTCATGCTGAGACCAGTCGAGTAGTCGACTGCGCGGGAACGCGAATTGCCAGAGTTCAACGTCCCGCCGACTGAAGCGAACATAGCCCCGGCGGGCAAGCTGTTCTTCGACCCATCGGTGGATCGATAGCAGACGAGGCTCATCTCCTGCCAGCCACCCCCATAGAGGTGCACGATAGAGAGCTTGAGATGCGCGACATACGTCGATCTTGGAGGCCACCGCGTCGACCAAGCTGAAGTCGCGGTAAGCCGTCCTTTGATGCGGGTCGTTTCCCTTGTCCCGCAGGACTTCGAAATAGCGCGTGCGATTCATGTTCGCGTTCTTCAGCACCTGCTGACCGACCACGAAATCACGCTCCACGACGAGATCAAGGAACGAATCGTCGTAGCCGCTTGCGGACAGCACGTGCCAGCGCCAGAACCACGCCCGCAATTTTTTGACAACGGAGGCGCGGGACAGCGTGTTCGTTCTTCGGCCAGGAGCTCTCGTCAAACGTAGTACCACTTATCGCAAAAGTGGTGACTATGAATTGGCTCGATACCTGGATCAACTAGGCAACCAGATAGGTTAGGCGCCGTGTCGCGCCGGAATGTCCCATATGGTCCGCAACGATGATGAAAGAGTTCTTTTCAACGAGATCGCTCGCGATTTGCTCACAGCGCATGGGGCAGTGCTGAAGGGCGAGGCCTTGTGGCGAGCGCTCGGCTTCGGCAGCCGCAGCGCGTTCCAGCGGGCCGTCGCCGCACGTACGGTAGGCGTGACGCTTTTCCCGATGCGAGAAGGGCGGGGACGCTACGCGTTGACACGTGATGTGGCGCGCTATCTCGCAAAGCTGCGTATCGATGCCGAGAGGCGAGTCGGTGAACCTCAATAGACGGCGGAGCCTCGTCCAGTGCTGCACCGATGAAGCGAGCGTGCGCTAAAGCAATGCTGCTGAACGCATTCAGTGAGGAGAAGAGGAGAGGCTTATGAGCTAGCCGTTAACTATTTGCCGTGTATCAGGCGCCCAGAAACGCAAAAGCCCCGGGCGGCAACCCAGGGCTATGCGAAGCGGATGTCGAAATGAAAGCCCGACACCCGTAGGGTACCCGCGTCCGCCGTTTGCCGTCAAGGCCCGCGGCGGTTTGCGAGTGCCTACCCGGCGCCTTTTCAGATCGCGTCTTGCTCTCCGCAAGACGCACCGAAAAGGAGCTATACCCATGCTTTTCACGGAAAGCGACTTTGTTCCCCCTGCGGGCGATACCTTTTCGCCTGTTCCAACCGAAGACTTCGTTCGCGTCATCGCCGTCCGGAAGAATCATCGCAAGATTCCCCTGTCGCGAGCACGCCACGTCATCGGCACGTTCAGCCCGAGGCCCGGTCATCCCCGGGTCGACTTCGAGAGCCTTCTGGAACGGTCGGCGCTGATCGCGTTGGCGAGACTCCCCGAGTGCCTCTCGGTGATGTCTCAGCCCTTCACGATCGACTACGAATACCGGAACCGTTCGTACCGCTACACGCCGGACATCCTGGTCGTCCTCAAACCCGTCCCCCACTCGCTGTTGCTTGGTGGCTTCCGCAAGTACACCGCCATTGAGGTCAAGCCCGACGATCGTGCCTGCCTGTGGAAAGGCCGGCTGCCTCAGCGTCGTGAGGCCGTCCTGCGCGGCATGCAGATGCCGCTGATTGTCCTCGGGGAGAAGGCCATCGCGGGCCTCAAGGGGAGCAAACACCATGGGTCGTGACATTCAGATTGATGGAAAGCTGCTCTGGCGCGGCGCCCGCGTCACCGTCAAGGATCTCCCGTTGGGCGACACGGTTGTCGTCCTCGTCGAAGAGACCGGCGAGTTGGTGCAGGTTTCGATCGTCGAGCTTACGCCGCGCCCTTCCGAGCGTGAGGCGCCTCTCGCAGCGCCTCTCATGCAGATTTCAACGGAACGCTGGAGCCGCGCGGCCGAGCGTGCGGCTGTCGCCAGGGCAATCCTGGCGGTAGAGCAAGGACGCAACCTGGAAGTCGCGAAGTACGCCGAAAAGCTCGGCGTCAGCGAACGAACTATCTGGCGCACGCTCGATGTTTATCGATCGATCGGGACGACGAGCGCACTTATTCCTCGTCCGCCTGGCCGAAAGAAAGGGGCTCGCGTCTTGGATGCCGATGTGGAGGTCATCGTTGCCGACTGCATCGACAAGCACTATCTCAAGCGTGAAAAGCCAACGCTGAAGCATCTCCACGATCACGTTGCCGCAGCCTGTCGTGCCCAGGGCCTGGATCCCGTGAGTCGCGGTGCACTCAAAGTCCGTGTCGCTGCATACGGCAAGTTGCGGGGCGCGAGAAAGCGGCTGGGTTCGAAACGCGCCCGGGAGTTGCATGCGCCGGCGCCGGGTCATTGCAACGCCGAGCGCCCGCTCGAGCTGGTCCAGATCGACCATACGCCGGCCGACGTCATTCTCGTCAGCGACGACGAGTTCCGGGAGGTGATCGGCCGGCCGTGGCTGACGATCGCGGTCGACGTCGCCACTCGGATGATCTTGGGGTTTCACGTGTCATTCGACCCGCCTTCCTCGGTGGCGGTTGCCTTGTGCCTTAGTCACGCCATGTCTCCGAAAGAGGGGTGGCTCAAAGAGATCGGCGTCGACGGAGAGTGGCCGTGCTCAGGAACCATGGAAATTCTCGCGATGGACAACGCGCAGGAATTCCATGCTAAAGCTCTCGAGCGGGGATGCGAGGAACACGGCATCGAGATCAGGTATCGCCCGGTCGGCCGCCCTCACTATGGCGGCCATGTCGAGCGATTGGTCGGCACCATGATGGGCTTCTGCCATCTGCTTCCGGGTACGACGCAAAGCAACGTCAAGGCAAAGGGCGACTACGACGCCGAGCATCACGCCGCCATGACGCTCTCCGAGTTCCGGGCGTGGCTCGCACTTCAGATCGTCTCGAACTACCACCTGCGGGCCCATCGGACGCTGGATGTCCCACCGCTGGTCGCTTGGAAGAAGGCGATGGGCAGCGACGATGCCCCGAAGTCCATCCCTCCGAAGAATGCGCTCGAACTCACGGTGACCTTTCTGCCTGCGGACACTCGTGTCGTCCGCCGGACCGGCATCGAAATGTTCTGTCGACACTATTGGGCACCCGAGCTCGCCGACCTCCTCGATCACGGCAAGTCGACATTGGTGTACTACGACCCGAGAGACATCGGTCACGTGTACTTCCGCTCTGCGAACGGCGTTCTTGTCGAAGCCATGGTGACCGAGAAGGACACGCCTCGGATCTCGATCAACGAATGGAATCGTTGGCGGCAGCGCAATCGCACCGTCTCGAATGCACCTGCATTCGTCGCTAAACGCGATGCAGGTTTGCTGGCGAACGAAGACAGAGTCCAGCAGGCCGTCGCGCAGACCAAGGCGGCCAGACGTTACCAGAGCCGGCTGCGACGCTCCGATCCAACAAACGCACGCGGCTCCCGCCCCACTCATGACACGCCCGAGGCCGACATCACCGGCATCGATTTCACGCGAACCCTACAGACCTTTGAAGTTCTTCAGGAGATTGAATGATGAACACCTCTTCGAAAGCAGATTCGTCCTATGCCTCCCCAGCACACATCGATCCGTCCTTGTACTCGCTGCTCGGCGAGTCGGATGCAACCCGCATCCAGTACATCCTGAAGGACCGGATCATCATGCACACCCCCTTCAAGCGCATCACCAATCAGGTGGGTTGGATGATGCGCGAGCCGATCAGGACACGAGCGCGGGGCCTCGTTGTCCAAGGCGAACCGGGCTTCGGCAAGACCACCTTGGGTGAGTACATTCAGAGCCGCTATCCGCGTCGCCTCGACAATGCGACTAAGAAGCCGCTGCCTTTCGCAGTCATGATCTCCATGAGCGGCGCCCGCGACGCCCGTACGATTTACAACCGTATTCTCGAAACCTTGAACGTTCCGGTGGCCGCGTACTACCGCATCGCAGATCGCGAGTTGACGGTCTTGCGCGTGCTGCGCGAGATCAACTGTCGCATGCTCGTGCTCGACGAAGCGCAAGATATCGTCAACGGGAGCGAGCGCGAGCAGCTCCGCGCACTGGAAGCGATCAAGCTGCTGACCAACGAGCTGCATCTTCCGATCGTCGCGCTCGGAACGAAGCGCGTCGAGCGTGCATTTCGTGCCGATGAACACCTCGCCGCACGCTTTGCAATCACCGCACTCCCCCAGTGGAAACGCAACGACGAACTTCTTGATTTCCTGGCGGCCTATGAGCGCACGCTGCCGTTGCGAAAGGCCTCGGGTCTGACCAGCCCCGCCTTGGTCAAGGCGATTTTGAAGCAGTCCGATGGCGTGCTGGACCATATTCTGCGCGTCCTTCGGTTTGCGGCCGTCTACGCCATCGAGTCCGGTGAGGAGCGGATCACGCTCGCTAATCTCGCCGCAGCTGAGGAGTTCCCGGACTTTGAACTCCTCGAGGACGCCGCATGAGCGCAGTCACCGAGCCGCGTCGTATTCACGTTACGCCGCCTCGTCACGATGAATCGCTTTCTTCGTTTCTCGATCGGGCAGCAAATCTGTACGGGACCACGCGTCTTGAGCTGGTCGCCGAGTTTTCCGACGGGAACGCTCGGCGTGGCGCTGATCTCGATACGGCTGAGCCGCTTCCGCTTTGGAAGCGGCTATCAGCCGCAAGCGACATCGCGTTTGACGATTTCCTGCAGCGTGCGGCGACAGAACCGTACTGGTTGCTTCCCTCTCGGGTTCGTTCAGCGTACTGCCCGCACTGCTTTGACCGAGACTTGAGTCGCTCCCGAACGCCGTACTTCCGCCGTGCATGGAGCTATGGCGCCGTGACGTCGTGCCCAAAACATCGAACGTCTTTGTTCTTGTGGCCAACGCAAAGTGATGGAAAGCGGCTTCTGCCACACGCTTGGTTCGTCGACCCTCATCCGAAGCATCGGTCGAAGTCCAAGATTCTCGAGCACGACCTCGAAGTGTTGGCCGGCGAGAGGTTTGATGTCGACAGTCACGCCGAAGATCAAGAACTGCTCGACTTTCAGGACCTCTGCCAGCGCGCCGGAGTGACAGGTGGCCCCATGGTGCCGGACGCCCATGGATTGGCGATTCAGCGTCGGCTGAGAAGGAAGCTCCGCCTGGAGTTCAGCGCCCTCGAAGAAGCCGCGCACGGCCCCCATCAGCTGGAGCTTCCGATGGTGTGGCCGCGGCATCCGCGACGCCGCTCGCGACTGCCGCCTCGAAAGCGAACAGGACGAGTCTGGGTGGGCGTGCCGAAGTTCTTGGAATGCATCGAATGGCGTCAGATGCTCCTGCTTCAGATCGCGCGCACGTTCGATAGCACCTAGTGCTTCTTCCCTCGGTTGTTGTCCATCAACACGGTTCGTCGTCGACATCGCCGCGCAACGCGTCCGCGAGCGACGTGCGATGCCTGTTCGCAAACAGCGCTCACTTGAGGTCGCCATGTATCTCTATTCGCACTTTGAAGAAAAGGGCTATCGCTTCGAGGCCTACGTTCCGGACTCCGACGTTGACCCCGTCGAGTTCGAACTGCGTATTTTGGTCGACGGTTCGCCAAAGGCGTCGTTCTCGATCCCCATGACCTATAGGCCGGTCTTCGGGATCGATATTGATGACCTCGCTACTCTAGAGATGGTTGCTGACGCCATCGTGAAAGCACTGCCGCCAGCAGAGGGCTTCGACGAAACTACAATCAGGGCGCTCCTCATGATCGCTGGCAAGCACGGAGCTCGTGAGTGGCGCGCGGCGCCCCCACCGCCGCCGCCAGGCGATCGGGCAAGCTCGTTCGATGAAACGCACGCGGCCTTTCTAGAGACGATCACGCCACTCTTTGCGAGCGCTGAGGCCGCGAAGCTGTGGCTTAGAACCGAGCGCGAAGAACTTGGCGGTCTCACTCCTGAGCAGGCGTTGCGGCGCGGCTTGGGTCCTGAAGTATTTTCGCTATTAGGGAAGCCGTCTTCGGTTCCGGAATGAAAGCGACTCTATGTCGTCGCGTACGCTACGCCGATCGACAGCTCGAACTACCCAGTCGCACTTAGCACATGCTTCCCAGATTTGCGTGCGACGTGATCAAGTTGGTGGCGGATATATCGAACACAGCCTTCCAGCCACGAGATCAACGATGCTTCGCTGTCCATTGTATGGGAAGGACCGTGGGAAGGCGTGACGTGCCAGTCGGTCACCATCGCATAGTGGAAATGTGCATAGCCATCATCTTTCTCAGCTTCCAGCGGGGATTCGCGTAGAAACGCTTCGAACTGTGTGGACGAGGATGCTTCGACGATTTCTTCGAACTTCGGTGGCTCCGGCTCCTGGATACCGATCGCACCTAGAACATGCCAATGGGGTTGAGCGTGTCCAGATTTATCGGCTTTCTCGTGACTCTGCCATTCGGCCCGAAGCATGGGCTTCTTATGCGTGCTGGAAATGTCACCGTGCAGGAGGCCGATGGAAACATGGTTCACGCGCCACGCGTTCTTCTCAATGAACCTCAAATCGATCGTCACATGGAACCACTGACTTGCGCCAGGTAGCGGGAGGACCGGACGATTCTCGCCACTGATCTCGGCTTCGACCTTGAGCGCATCGAAGAAGTAGAGTGAGACCGAGGGCGTTCGCTCCCGCTTGGTGTGAAAGACTTCGTGTTGAAGTTCGAGCGCTTGCTTCAGCGCATGCGCGCATTTTCGGCCCAGGCTGTCGACGCTCGTGACGATGCATTGCGGCGCAAGTGCTCCAGGAGATGGCAACTGTTTCTTCCTTGAGCCTTTTCCCACCTTACACCTTAGACTTCAGTCCATAGGCCGCGTGAACGCTCCGGGTCCATACATCCCGGTCGACGTGCATGCCCTGGACCAGTGCGTTGCCGATAGCAGTGAGGGCTTCCGTGATCACATCGTTGCGTTCCAGCTTCGGCAGCGGAAGGCGGTTGACATATCGCTCGGACAAGTTCCACTGCCCGCCTGAAAGGTTGTTGGAGACCCCCGAGAGCAGCGTGTCGATCAATGGGTGGTTCAATAGCGCGAGATATGCGACTTCGCAGCCTTCTATTTCGTCGGACTTGGAAACCCAGCCATAGCCCTGTATTGGAATGTAACGCCCATCCGAGTCCCAGGCGAAAGATCCTGCCCCACCGAAATAGGTAGAAATGAGCTTGGGGCCCTTTGCGTCTAATTTCTGCCGCGGCCGGGTCAGCGCCCACCATTGGTCACTTTTTGTCGCCGAACGCTTCCGCAATGCTGCCTTGTTTGGAATGAGCCGGTCGCCCGAAAAGACCTTCAGTTTCTTCAGTAGCGATTCTTCCGATTCGATTTCCAAGCTTTTGCCATAAGGATAGAACACGTAAGTCTCATCGGTCAGTCGGCCGTCGATAATCGAGTTGTTGATGACGGCCGGGCGAAAATACTTACGCTCGCGTTTCGGAAGCGCTTCGACGTATTCGCGGCTGACTAAAAAAACGCTGTTGAGGCCCGTAATGGTGCCTTGGGAAACATCGAACAGCGACTCGGCGGGCGGCAGCTGGCTGACTTCCTTCAACAGGCGATAGGCCGTGTAGGAGCGCGGTGCCCAGCTCCCACCGTCGCGCCCCAGGTGTTCGGCCGCGTACACGCTGTAGTCGCCGCTATCGAAAACATAGGTAATGACTTGCATGGGTGAGATCGAACGCACTCTACGCAGCGCTCGGGCCGACGAGTCCGCCTTGTGATTGGACCACACTGCGAGAGTGGGGCGGTCGATCTGCCCGTGTACGCCAACGTACAGTGCGGCATCGACCATAGCGTCGGCAAACACGGTATGGCTGCCGAGCCTTGCGATGAGATGCGGCTTCACCGCGTTGGCGATCGATTGCCGTAAGTCGACATAGGACTCGCCGTCCAGCAGCGACGCCGGCAAGACGGTGCCGATGGCCCCACCAACCTCCAGCGCGTTGACCGCGTTGAAGAAGAAGACGCTCGCGTAGTCGGGGCGCTTCGAAGACAACGCGCCAAGGCGCTTGGTCACGCGCTGACGCTGCACGTCATCCATGCCTTGCCAGGAAATGAAGGGCGGATTCATGAGGATTAGGTTCGCGCCTACATGCCAGTCGTCAAGCGCCAGCGCATCGCGTTCCTCAAGCGCGAGTTCGACTTGCAGGCCGGATTGACTACGTTCCCAGTCCAAGGTGAACTGCGCCATCGACAGCGCGGCCGACGAGATGTCCCATCCCACCAACTTGACTCGGCCGGCATGTCCGCGAAGCTGCAGTTGGCGCAACGCTTCGCGCAGAAATTCGCCCGACCCGCATGCTGGATCGAGGACGGTGATATCCGCCGGCAGAGCAGGTTGAGCTTTGAGCGCCTCTTCCACCACGGTGCGCACCAACGGGCTCGGCGTAAAGAACGCGCCAAGCGTCGAGTCGCGCCCAACCGGCTTGGCTTCCGGAGCGCCAAACAGCGATTGCTGCGGATCCAGCTCCACCAGGTAATGTGCTTCCTGGAACAGGCGACCCGATGCGTGGCGTAACACCAGTGGGATGATGGGCTTCAGGCGATCGCCCGGCCGCATGCTCACCATCTCTTCGCAAATGCCATCGCGCTGGTGTTGCGTCAGCGACTCGGTGAGCTCACGAGCTCGGGGCAATTTACCCCAGTCGATGCGATTGACGGAACCATTGCCGTTCTGATCGTCTGCGCTGGCCAACAGGTACAGAAAAGCCTGCAACGCACCGGATCCGTCCACACGGTCACCTAAGAGGGTACGAACCTGACGGTAGATTGAAATGAAATGTCCCACCACCGAGCTGTTCTTAGATGGTTGGCGTTCTTCGAGGTAGGTCTGGAACTGGATGATATTGTTGGCGACGAGATCACGCTTGATAACCTCCGCTGAGGACTGGTCCCAACGCCAGACATGCACCCGATCCTGCAGTACTTTGATGTAGTGACCCACGTCGGCCGACCAGGCGCGATCGCGCTCGTCGCCCTCCTCGTCTTGCGTTCCGGCCGCCAGATCCAGGCAAAAGTTGCCCTTGCCGCCATTGAGAAGCACATAGCGGCGTTCGTTCTGGTGGCCGAACAACGGGACGGGCATCAGCCCCAGTTCGATACGCCACGTATCCAGATTGTCGAGAACCAGCTCCCGGTTCATGGGGACCTCCCTTGGGCAACGCCCAGTGGCGGAAATACGATTTCAGGTTGCGATGGACGGGGATCCTCCTCTGATAGGCGCTGGCGCAGTTGCCGGATCAGCGGCCCCAGCGGGGCAGCAATCCGAACCTCCTGAGACCAGTGCCCTTCTGCGCCCGTGGCGACCATTTCCAGAGAATGGCCGTCGTATACCAGCACCTTGTCCTCCAAACCGAACCAGGCGGCGTGCGAGCAGGCCAGAAAAAGCTTGTCCGCGTGAGGTTTCAGCTGGCTAACGCTGATCCCCAGGGCGTGGAATCGGGCGACGACTTTTAGCGCGAGCAAGTCTCCAGGACTGAAACACGGGGCATATCCCCGCTTGTTCTTTAGCGGAGGCAAGGCCTTCCGCCAATGACGCAGGGTCTCCTCACCGATTTCCACGGCCTCTTTGATCTGGGCGGGGGTGTAACGCATAGGAAGCACTATACCCCCAATTCAGTTCGTTGTTAGCAACGAACTGAATTGGGATCTGGAGTGTGGTGTTGGGTGGCTACTAAACGGGCAGCGATGTGCGTACAAGACGGCGTCACTCCTCCTTCAATTTCTCGCGATGGTCTGGTTCCTGGGCAGTTGATCCAGCGGCGCGCAGATTCGTTCGATCAGTTCCTTCGCCTGGAGAGCAACTGACGCGGCACCAAGGTGCGGATCGGGACCAAGGCGCGGTCATCGGAAGGCGGGCGAGCTCATCGAACGGTTCGATAGCGGGAGCCACGATTGCGGTTGTCACTGGAGCGCACGTCGCCGGCTTCGGGCTTTGCGGCGGACAGGCCGTCGCGGCGATGTTGGTTGCGCGCGGCGCGCAGCCTTGATCTCGGTCGAACAGTGCGTGATTGCAGCCGAGCGCGTTGTTGAACTGAAGATGCTCGGGGTGAACAAGTAAAAGATGAGCCGAACTTATCAGCCGCAATCGCTCTACTGACACGATATCGGCTCACTGACATCATTTCGTGGCTTGCTGACAGCAATAGGGGACTTCGACAGGCGTCTTGCCACCGGCCTCACACACCGTCCTCCTCCGGTTGACACCGAAATGAGAATGGTTATCATTTGAGTGCAGCCACGATGCGGGAGCACGTCATGTTCGAGCACCACCATGCGACACCGGTCACCTCCAGCGGGAGCCCTCATGCGAGTTCGGTCGAAGAGCGCCGGCCGCGCAACGCCGCGCCGCAGCGGATCGGCAGCGTGCAGCTGCTCGCCGGCGGCAACGAGCTCGTGATCGAGCACGCCGGGCAGGAGTACCGCCTGCGCCTGACCCGCAACGACAAGCTGATCCTGACCAAGTAAGCCACCGATTCAGCGCGGCATCGATCGCGCATCGCATCCGTCCGGCGCTTCGCCGCGACGGTCCATCTCCAACGTCGCCAGCCTGACCCGGTCGCCATCCCGGTCTCCGCCAGCCAGTTGTTCCAGACAACCGCTGTGCACCGGGGAACGCATGACCATTCGACCACTGGCGAGCGCCGTACTGCTCGCACTCGCCGGCGCCGCGCGCGCCGATGACGCTGCTGCTCCTTACGACATCCCGATCTTCGACGAGCTCGATCGCGTCGTCGTCAGCGCGACCTTGAACGAGCGCGCGCAGAAAGACGTCGCCAGCGAAGTGACCGTCATCGACGCGGTCGAGATCGACCGCCGCCAGGTGCAGGACTTCGCCGACCTGCTGCGCTATGAGCCCGGGGTCTCGGCGACCGGTAGCGACATCGGCGGAGGCCGCTTCGGCAACGGCGGCATTTCGATCCGAGGGCTCGGCGGCAACCGCGTGCGCATCGAGGTCGACGGCATCGCGATTCCCGATTCGTTCGAGATCGGCAGCTTCTCCAGCGCCGGCCGCGACGTCGTCGACGTCGATGCGCTCAAGCGCGTCGAGATCGTCCGCGGCGCGGCCTCGTCGCTGTACGGCTCGGATGCGCTCGGCGGCGTGGTCAGTTACGTGACCAAGGATCCGTCCGATTTCGTCGGCAAGGACGGCGGGCAGTTCGGATCGGCCAAGCTCCTCTACGACAGCGCCGATCGCGAGAGTGCCATCACCGGAACGTATGCCGGCGGCAGCGCGCACGACGGTGTCGTCGTCGTCGCGACGCATCGCGACGGCAGCGCGACGAACAACGAAGGCGGCGTCGACAGCGCCGACTCGACGCGCACGCGCCCCAATCCGCAGGACACGCGCAACGACGCCGTGCTCGCCAAGTACGTGCACACCGCCGACTCCGGACGCATCGATCGCGTGACCTTCGACGGCGACCACGGCGACGTCGATACCGACGTGCTCAGCGGCGTCGCCTTCAGCCCGCTCACGAACGCGCTGACGACATCGCTCGAGGGCCACGACACGCGCGAACGCCTGCGCCTCTCGTTCGACCAGGAACTGCCGCTGCAGCTCGGCATCGCCGACAGTCTCGACTGGAAGGTCTACGCGCAGCGCAGCGAAGTCGGCCAGGACACGTTCGAGGACCGCGTCACGCTTGGTCCCGACGGCCCCATCAATCCAAAGCAGCGCTTTCGCCGCTTCGAGTTCGATCAGCGCGTGTTCGGCGCCGAAGCGACGGGTCGCAAGGCAGTGACCGCCGCCGGCGTCGAACACGCCATCACCTACGGCATCGACGTCTCGCGCACGCGCACCGAAGAAGAGCGCAACGGCTACCAGCGCGACGTGACCACCGGCACGATCACCAACGTCGTTTCGCCGGACGTGTTTCCGGTGCGCGACTTCCCCAACACCGACACGACCAACGCGGCGCTGTTCGGCGAAGACGAGATGCGCCTGCTCGACGGGCGGCTCAGCCTGATCCCGGGGCTGCGCTTGGACTACTACAAGCTCGACCCGAAGCCCGACGCGATGTTCATCGACGACAACCCCGGCGTCGCGACGACCGGCCTCACGCACACGAGCTGGTCGCCGAAGTTCGGCGCGATCTGGCGCTTCGACGACACCTACAGCGCGTTCGCGCAGTATTCGCACGGCTTTCGCGCGCCGCCGTACAACGACGTCAACATCGGCTTCACCAACCTGCAGTTCGGCTACACCGCGATCGCCAATCCGAACCTCAAGCCGGAAACCAGCAACGGCCTCGAAGTCGGACTGCGCGCCAGCGGCAAGCTCGGCTACTTCAGCGTGTCGGCGTACGAGAACCGCTATCGCGACTTCATCGAATCGCAGGCCGTCGTCGCGGTCGATCCGGAAACCGGCTTCATCACGTTCCAGTCGATCAATCTCAGCCGCGTGAAGATCCACGGGGCCGAGGCGCGCTACGGCATCAACCTCGGCGCGCTCGCCGCGGCGCTCGACGGCTGGACGGTCAAGGGCAGCCTCGCCACGGCACGCGGCAACGACGATACCGCGCATCAGCCGCTCGTCAGCGTCGATCCGGCACGAGCCGTGCTCGGCCTCGCCTACGACCGCGAAACGTGGGGCGCCGAACTCGTCGGCAGCTTCGTCGAACGCAAGGACCGCCTGCCGGCGGCGACCGAGGACAACCCGACCGTGCTGTTCGCGGCGCCCGGCTACGCGACGCTCGATTTCTATTCGCACTGGCAGGTGCTGCCGCAGCTGGAACTCTACGGCGCGCTGGTCAACCTGACCGACCGCCACTACTGGAACTGGGGCATCGTCGGCGGCCTGCCGCAGAGCGCGACGATCGACCGCTACAGCTCGCCCGGCCGATCGATCCGCGTCGGCGCGCGCGTGACGTTCTGAGGGCTTTGTCCGGAGGCAACCGCATGAGCGACTCCCTGCACGATTCCGATCCTCGCCCGCTCGATCCGTCGACGCCGGGCGAGACGTGGCGCGACGACACGGCGCCTGCTGCGACGGCGTCGCAAGGGGCCGCGCGCTTCGATCTTGCGCGCGTCGCCGAAGCGTTGCCCAAGCTCGGCGCGGTACTTTGGCTCGATCGACGCGATCGACGCGCCGCGCCGACGCGCGCGACGATCGGCGCGCGCGGCGTGCTGCTGCTCGATCATCCGGCGCTGGTGGCCCTCGAACACTGCCGCCAACTCACCGCGCACACGGCCGTCACTCCGCAAGGTCCGCGCGAATGGCTGTGCTTTCGCGACGCCGACGGCGCCGCGCAGAGCAAGCTGTTCCTGCTGCCGGATACCGACTATCTGGCCTGGGACGAAATGACCGCGGCCAGTCACCTCGCGCCGCCGTCGCCGCAGATCGAACCTTGGCAACCGCACGGCGCGTTCCTGCGCAGCGCCTGGGCACGTCTCGGCGCCGGCTGGCGCGCGCGGCTGCTCACGTTCGACCTGAAGAAGCTGCCGTGGCTGCGCACGCTGAACGCGCAGCCGCCGCTGCGCATTTCCCTGCTCGGTCTCGAACTCGCGCGCGTGATCGCGCGCACCGAGGGCGCCGAGCTGGTTTCGCCCCTGCATTCCGCCTGATGACGATGGAGATTTCGATGCGCTCATTGCCAGCACTCGCGCTAGCCGCTTCGCTGAGTTTGACCGGTTGCGCCACCGGCTACGCTGCCAAGCAGCCCAAGGAGGCGCCGAAGCCGCTGGCGGAAAACGCGCCGGCCACCTACACGCCGCCGTGCGCGAGCAACCCGGCGACGACGCAGGCCGCATTCGACTGTGATCGCAAGAGCATTCTCGCGATGGCCGGCGAATTCCGCGTGCGTTTCGCCTTCGACGAAACCGTCGCGCTCGCGCCAGGCTATGCGCCGCACGCCGCGCAGCGTTCCGGCGGCACCGAGCTGGTCGAAGTGATCGCGGACGACGGCGAGCACATCTCGCTTCAGCACATCCTCGTGCTCGGCAAGGACCACACCGTCGTCAAGCATTGGCGCCAGGACTGGCAGTACCAGCCCAGGCAGATCCTGCGCTTCCGCGGGCTCGGCCGTTTCGAAACGCAAGCCGTCGCCACGATCGATGCGCAAGGCGCCTGGTCGCAGACCGTGTACGAAGTCGACGACGCGCCGCGCTATGCCGGCATCGGACGCTGGACGCATGCGCATGGCGAGGACGCGTGGGAATCGGATCGCACCTTGCGGCCGCTGCCGCGGCGCGAATACACCAAGCGCAGCGACTACCAGGCGCTCGACGTCGTCAATCGCCATGCCCTGACGCCGGCCGGCTGGGTCCACGAGCAGGACAACACCAAGCTCGTCTTCGACGCCGACGGGACGATGCATGCCATCGCGCGCGAACAGGGGCTCAACAGCTACACGCGCATCGCCGACTACGATTTCGGCGCCGGCCGCGACTACTGGAAGAAGACCTCGACGTACTGGTCCGCCGTACGCGGCGCCTGGCTTCGTTTCGAAAGCGCGCACGAAAGCTTCACGACGAGCCCGGAGCCGAACGGCGAACCGCGCATTGACGAATTCTTCAAGCTCGCCGAACGCGCCGAGAAGGGCGAGACGGTCGATCCGTCCGCGATCGACGCGATCTTTGCCAACTACGTCCGCTGACCGCAGCGCCAACCGGCGCGACCCGCCCCATCCGCACGCCAAGGAGAATGCCATGCTCAAGCTTCTGACCGCGCTCGCCCTGCTCGTCGGCGCGAACGCCGCCTTCGCCGCCGACTGCGCGATCGACATCGACGGCACCGATGCCATGCAGTTCAGCGTCAAGACCATCGATATCGCGAAGACCTGCAAGGCATTCACGATCAACCTGAAGCATTCCGGCGCGCTGCCGAAGGCCGCGATGGGCCACAACGTCGTGATCACCAAGGGCGCGGACCAGCAAGGCGTGCTCGCCGACGGCGCGACGGCCGGGCTCGATCACGACTACGTGAAGGCCGACGACGCACGCGTGATCGCGCACACCAAGATCATCGGCGCCGGCGAAACGGCGTCCGTCACGTTCGCGCCGTCCAAGCTCGCGGCCGGCAGCGACTACGTGTTCTTCTGCTCGTTCCCGGGCCACGCGGCGATCATGAAAGGCGCCGTCACGCTGAACTGAGCTCAGGTCGGCCGCAGCTGATCGGCCAGGGAGCGCGTGTAGGCAGTGACCGTGTCGCCGGAGTGCAGCGTCGACTTGCGCTCGATCAGCAGCACGAGGCACGGCTCGGCGGCGACTGGATTGTGGCGTACGCCCTTCGGCACGACGAACATCTCGCCCGCATCGAGCTCGACGGCCTCGCCCGCTTCGATCTCGATGCGCAAATGCCCTTCGAGGATGAAGAACAACTCGTCCTCGTCGGCGTGCGCATGCCAGCCGAACGTGCCGTGCACTTTGGCCACTTTGATGTAGTTGTCGTCGACCTCGCCGATGACGCGTGGAGACCAGTATTCCGTGAGGGCGGCGGCGATGTTTCGAGGCGAGAGTGCTTGCTTCATTCTTGAATTTCTCCATGCGTCGTCGATCGGCGCAACGGCTCCTGCGCTTCATCGGATGCATGAAATTCGTGGATGACCTCGATCAGTCCGACGATGTTGTCGTTCAGCAGCTCGAGCTCCTCGGCCGGTATCCACCATTCCGTATGTTCTCGACCGCCTACTGTCTGCCGTGGATATCGGGCCATGAACTCTTCGTACACCCGAAATCGGGTCACGAAGCCAGCGCCGCTCGCCGGCACATTCCAATCGCGTGCGATCTGAATCGCATACGCTTCGTTGGTAACCGGATAGAAAATCGGCTGGTCGCGCAGGCGAGCGGGCCACCGGCGAAAGCCTGACGCACGCACGAGCTCGAGTTCATGCGGACCGGTTGGACGGTAGAGCACCAATGTCTTCATGACGCCTGCCTGATGGATGGGTCGTAGCGGTGACGAAGCATAGCCCCGTCGCTGGGCGCGTGGCATTTTCGAAGTTACGCTCGCGTCTCCCGTAGAGAAAGGCTGCCGCCGGCAAGAGTTCGCCACCATGGCCGAATCCCCAACAAAGAGACTTCCGACGATATGGACGATCGGTCATTCGACGCGAACGACCGACGAGTTCATCGCTCTCCTGCGCGAGCATTCGATCGCTCGCCTGTTCGACGTGCGGCGATTTCCGGGATCGCGCCGCCATCCGCAGTTCGGCAGCGATGCGTTGGCGAGATCGCTTACCGATGCCGGCATCGGCTACAGCCACATCGAAGCGCTCGGCGGCCGACGCAGGCCTCGCGTGGACTCGCCCAATGCCGTCTGGCGCACCGAAGGCTTCCGCGGCTATGCCGACTACATGGCAAGCGCCGCCTTTCGCGACGCCATTCACGAAGTCATGCGCGTGGCCGCGAACCACCGCAGCGCGTTGATGTGCGCGGAACTGCTCTGGTGGCAATGTCATCGATCGCTGATCGCCGACGACCTCGTTCTCCATGGGTGGGATGTCGTCCACATCGTCGGCCCCGGCAAGACTGCGCCGCACGCGTTCCGCGAGCCGGCGCATCTGGTCGACGATGCGCCGCGCTACGACGGCGGCCAGCCATCACTGCTGTGACTGCGAAGATGGACCTTTTCATGGGATCGACGCACAGCGTCACCCTTCGGTGTCGGCGACGACGCAAGCCGTTCGCTACACTCGGCGGAGCCTGCGGCAATGCGTGGGGGGAAAGCCCAGGCGAGATTGCTCTCTTCGATCCGTGCCCCGGATTTCAATCAGATTTACCGCGCGCGGACAGCCGGCGCTTCCGAAGCTGCTGTTCGGCGCGAATCACATGCAGGACATATACGACGTCGTTTTCGTGCCGATACAACACACGGCACGGAGGTTCGACGATCTGCCGATAGCGCCAGCCTTTGAGTTCAGCCGGCTTGGAGCCGCCGTCGGGATGTTCCGCGAGTTGACCTACGTGTGCGAACACACGATGCATCAACGCCTGTGCGGCGACGGGGTCGTCCAGTGCGATGTAGTCGGCAATGGCGTCCAGGTCGCCGAGCGCGGGCTCGGTCCAGACTACTTCAGCCATCGCGCCATGCGAGCCTTCGCCTGCGCGTGCGAGACGACGCGACCGTCCTCGACCGCTTTCTCACCGCGTGCGATGCCTTCGAGCAGGGTCATTCGTCGCTGCTGCTTCTCGAAGGTTTCGACATCCACGAGATAGGCGCTCGGCAATCCATGCTGCGTGATCAGGATCGGCTGCTTGTCGCGTTCCAGCTCGGACAAGAGCTCGGTGGCTTGGCGCTTCAGGGTAGTGACGAGTTCGGTGCGCATGCAGTGATACTAGAGTAGCACTCTTGCCGATACAAGCGAGCGGCGCCGTCACCCCGTATTCTGCAGCGCCTGCGCCACGCCGTGCACAGTCGACACCAGCGCGGCGAACACTTCGTCGTCGGGGCAGTCGGCGGCGCGCCAGCGCTGCAGCAGGTCCACCTGGATCAGGCTGATCGGGTCGACGTAGGGATTGCGCAGGCGGATCGACTGCGCGAGGCGCGCGTCGTCGGCGAGCAGGCGGTCGCTGCCGCGCAGGCGCAGCACCCAGGCGACCGTGCGCTCGAACTCGTCGGCGATGCGCGGGAAGAATTCCGCGTGCAGGGGACCTGCCAGCTGCGAGAAGCGCTCGGCGATGCCGAGGTCGCTTTTCGCCAGCAGCATTTCCAGATCCTCGATCAAGGTGCGGAAGAACGCCCAGTCGCGCGCCATCTCCCGCAACGTGTCTTCGTCGCCGCGTGCCGCGGCGGCGTCGAGCGCGCTGCCGACGCCGTACCAGCCGGTGAAGCCGGCGCGACATTGCGTCCAGGCGAACACCCATGGAATCGCGCGCAAGGAAGCGACGCCGCCACCGCCGCCGCGCCGCGACGGGCGCGAACCGAGCGTCATGCGCTCGATCACGTCGATCGGCGTGGCGCTGCGGAAATAGTCGACGAAGCCCGGCGTCTCGGCGACGAGTTCGCGATAGACGCGCGCACCGTCGTCGGCGAGCGCGCGCATCGCTTCGCGCCAGCGCCCCTCGCGCGATTCCTGCGCGCGCGGACGCAGCGTCGCCAGCAGCACCGCACCGACGCTCTGCTCGAGACTGCGCAGCGCGAGTGCCCGGATGCCGTATTTCTGGTGAATGACCTCGCCCTGCTCGGTCACACGCAGGTGGCCGTCGACGGCGCCGCGCGGCGCCGCCATGACCGCGCGCGAGGTCTTGCCGCCGCCACGGCTGACGCTGCCGCCGCGGCCGTGGAAGAAGGTCAGCGCGACGCCCGCTGCTCGTGCGATGTCGAGCAGTTCCACCTGCGCGCGCTGCAGCGACCAACGCGCCGCGAGGATGCCGCCGTCCTTGGCGCTGTCCGAGTAACCGAGCATGATCGTCTGGCGATCGCCGCGCGCGGCCAGATGGCGCCGATAGACCGGATCGTCGAGCAGCGCCTTGAACGTGCGCGGCGCCGCGCGCAAGTCCGCGATCGTCTCGAACAGCGGTGCGATGTCGAGGGGCACCGTGCCGATGCTCTCGACCAGCTTGCCGGCGCGCGCCAGCGCGAGCACCGCGAGCACGTCGGCGACGCTGCCGGCCATGCTGATGATGTAGACACCGAGCGCGGCATCACCGTAGCGTCGGCGCGCGTCGGCGAGCGCAGCGAACACGGCGCGCGTCTTCGTCAAGGTCGCGGCGTCCGCGGCATCGGGGAGCGTACGCTCTCCGCTCGCATAGGGACCGAGCGCGACGGCACGCGCTTCGAGATCGTCGGGCAGCGCGCCGAGCGTTTCGGCGAGCGCTGCCGAATGCACGCGCGAATCCTGCCGCGCATCGAGGCGCGCCAGATGGAAACCGAACGTCGCGATGCGCCGCTGCAGCCTGCGTACCGCGAACCAGCCCGCTTGCGCGCCGGCGTGTGCGCGCAGACTGCTCGCGATCAGGTCGATGTCGGCGACGAATTCGGCCGGTTCGCGATACGCCTGCGGCGCATCGTGCGCGGTCGCGACCAGGCGCGCGCCGATCAGTTGCAGCAGGCAGCGGTACGGCATGTTCGCGTGACGCGGGCGGATCTTCGCAGCGGCTTCGGGCAGCAGCACGCGATAGTCGGACAGGCGCGCGAGCACGCTGCGTTCGACGCCGACGCGATCGAGCGTCTGCGTCAGCAGGCGCGCCAGCTCGCTGCATTCGCGCCGGTAGCGGCCGAGCACGAGGTGCCGCTGCGTGCGCAGTGCCGCCGCGATCGTTTCGGCGCCGACATTCGGGTTGCCGTCCATGTCGCCGCCGACCCAGGAGGCGAAGCGCACCACGCGCGGCAGCGCCGGGCAGGTGCCGTAGACCGCGGCGATCGCCTCCTCGAGCACTTCGTAGAACACCGGCAGCACGCGATACAGCGGATCGGAAAGATAGAAGTCGACGTGGTCGAGTTCGTCCTGCACCGACGGGCGCACATGCGAGATGTCGGCGGTCTGCCAGCCGCTGGTCAGCGCCATGCGCAGGCGCGCCCAATCGACCGCGCGCTCGCCCTCGGTGCGCGGACCGGTGAAATCGGCGATCAGGGTGCGCACCATCTCCTGCTCTTTTTCGAGCAGCGCACGGCGCGACGCTTCGGTCGGATGCGCGGTGAACACCGGCTCGACGTCGATGCGCGGCAGCGTGGCCAGCAGTTCGGCGGCGTCGACGCCGGCCGCGCGCAGGCGCAGCAGCACGTCGTGCAGGCCGTCGGGCTGCGCGGCGGCGCCGGCAATCTGGTAGTCGCGCCGCCGGCGGATGCGCTGCACGCGTTCGGCGATGTTGACCACCTGGAAATAGGTCGAGAACGCGCGGCTGACCGCATCGGCGGTCGCCGCGTCGAGGCCGGCCAGCTCCTCGGCCAGCACGTCGATGCTGGCTTCGTTCTGGCGACGCCGGATCGCCGCGGCTCGCGCGGACTCGACGCGCTGATAGAACGCCTCGCCGTTCTGCTCGATCAAGAGCTCGCCGACCAGCCGGCCGAGGCGGCGCACGTCGTCGCGCAGGCCCTGGTCGTTCGGTCCGAAGTCGGCGTCGCGCCGTTCCTGCATGGGCGTCTCCTGGTCGAACGCGCAGCTTAGCAGTCGATGTGCGGTTGCAGCATTGTTTTTACCGCCCTGCGCCGGGCGCCGGCGCCGCTCTACGACCCGCGACCGAGTGAGATCGGCGTCGCAATTTCGCAATGTTGCGAACCACGCCCCCGAAAAAGGGCACCGCGCATGCATTTTCTTCACGAACGTAACTATGCAATCGCCGAGCAGATCGCCGAGTGGAAACCCCCGTCGTTGTTCGCATTGGCGAGTCGAATTCGACCGCGATGGCGCGCCCTGACGCCGCTGCCGCCGGCTTTCGCAAATCCGCGACACACCGCGGCGTCGTGAACCGCCGCACGAGGGCACCATGGCCGACATCGAATTCCGCGTCGTTTCCGACCGCCGGGAAGGACTTCTGCTCGAACTCGGCCGGCTGATCCAGACGAGCGGCTTCAACTTGCTTCGCCAGCGCATGGCGCGGACCGACGAGGGCGTCGTGCTGACGATGCTCGTGCGCGGGCCGGAGCAGAACCTGCTGCAGCTGGAGGACCGGATCGGCAGCCATGCGCTGGTGCAGAGTTTCGAAGCGGCCGCCGCGGAGGCGGCGGCGCATGCGCCTGCCCCCGCAGCCGCGCCGGAACCGGCGCGGGCGCGCCCGCAGACCGATCATCCTGCCGAGGCGCACGCAGCGCCGACGGCGGCGCCGACGCCGGACCTGGTCCGCGTCGAACCCCTGCTGGCGTCGATCGCGCGCGAATATCCGAACATCTTCAATCGCGTGCTCACCTTCGAGCACGCATTGCCGCTGGCGCAGCGCGAAGCGACCACGCGCTATGCCGGCTCGCGCGTCGGCGCCTGGATCTACAAGCGCGACTACGCACTCGGCGCGCGCCTGGGCCTGGCCGATTCGATCAGGCACATCGCGTTCCCGGCGATGCGCCACCTGTTGCGCGGTACCGAGCTCGGCGACGAGGGCCTGCGCGTCCACAACAGTCCTTTCGCCGGCGTCGGCCTGCACCGCAACACCGCTTGCCACTTCCTGCGCGGCTGCCTCGAAGGCCTGCTCAACGAGCCGGGCCACCTCGGCCGTCCGCGCATCGTCGAAACGCAATGCCGCAACGCCGGCGGCGACGTCTGCCTGTTCACCTTCGCCGCCTGACCGCCTCCTTCACGACCGCCCAACTCCTTCACGACCGCCAAAGGGGACCTGTCATGCACGACCACTCGATCCAATGCATTCACGATCCGCTGCTCGCGGCGCTGTCCTATCTGGTCGCGGTGCTCGGCTCGTACACCGCACTGCAGCTCGCCATCGGCATTCCGACGGCAACGGACGCGCGCGACCGCACGCGCGCCGTGGTCGCCGCGGGCGCGGCGATGGGCGGGGCCATCTGGGCCATGCATTTCATCGCGATGCTGGCGTGCCAGATGGACCTGCAGGTCAGCTACGACGTCGCGCTGACGGCGCTTTCCGCGCTGATCGGCATGGCGTCCTGCATGGCGGGCCTGGCGATCGCCGGCAGCGGCGTGTTCACGCTGCAGAAGATCGGCATCGGCGGCGCCTGCATGGGGCTCGGCGTGGCTGGCATGCATTACACCGGCATGGCCGCGATGCGCATGGCCGCGACGATCCACTACGACTTCAGCATCGTGGCGATCTCCGTCGTCATCGCGGTGGTCGCCTCGGCGGTCGCCTTGTGGCTCGCGTTCAACATGCGCGGCGTGGCGCAGATGTTCGGCAGCGCACTGGTGATGGGCGTCGCCGTCTGCGGCATGCACTACGTCGGCATGTTCGCGGCGAGCTTCGAGCCGACCGAGGAGAATCCGGCGTCGGCGATCGCCGGCGGCATCGGCGGCGCCTACCTCGGCGCGACGATCTTCGGCGTCACCACCGTGCTGCTGGCGACCGTGCTCGCGATCAGCGTGGTGCGCCAGCAGCGGCGATCGCTGGTCCGCATCTGACGATCCCGGCTCAGGCGCCGCGGTCGGTGCGCAGCGCCTGCGTCGCCCGCGCATCGCCGGCGGACTCGCGCCCGACCAGCAGGCCGAGCCCGGCGATGCCGAGCACGACGAGCACGGCGCCGACGGCGGCGTAGCCGTGCGGCGCCGGCTCGCCGAGGAAGAGCACGCCGAGCACGCTCGAGAACAGCAGTTCGGCGGCCTGCATCGCCTCGACCGCGCCGAGCGCGACCGGATCGCTGCGCACCATGCCGGTCGCCTGGAAGAAAAGGATCGTGGCGATCGTGCCGGCGAACAGCGCGACGCCCGCCGCGAGCAGGATCTGATGTGCGGGCGGCGCGCCGGCCACGGCGCCGGCGTAACCGGCGACCAGCCACCAGAACGGCTGGCTCGCCAGCGTCATGCCGAACACGCGCTGCGTCGCGTTCAGCGATTCGCCGCTGCGTTCCAGGTGCAGCAGGATCGCGCGATTGCCGAGCGGATACAGGAACGCCGCCGCTGCGACGCTGAGCAGGGCGAGCCAGGCATCGCGACCGAGATGGCCGTCGAAATGCCCGGCCTGCATGATCGCCACACCAGCAACGATCACGCCGCCGAGTGCGAGCGCCCGTCGCGGCAATCGCGCACGCGCGTCGCGATAGAGCAGCGGCCCCAACAGCATGCCGGCGATCACGGTGAGCTGGAACGTGCCGGCGACCAGCCACGCCGGCGCGAACGCGGCCGCCCAGGTGAGGCACACGCAGAACAAGGCGAAGCCGACGCCGCTCCAGCCGAGCCACACCCACGGATGCGCGCGCAGCGCCCGCCACACCGGCGCATAGCCGCCGCGCCACGGCAACACCACGGCGAGCATCGGCAAGGTCAGCAGATAGCGCAGCGCCGCCGACCAGGCCCAATGGCCGCCGCTGCTCGCGATCGCGCGATTGAGCACATAGGTCGCCGTGAAGAACAGCGCCGAGGCGAGCGCGATGAGGATGGCGGCGATGGCGTTGCGGCGCACTATCGATGTCGCCGACGGCCGCGAGGGCCCGAGTGGGCTGTTTTGCGCACACGGTTTGCAAGTGAAGAAACGGCAATCACAGTTGTCTCGTCAATGGACGACATCGATGGCGAAATCGCGCCTTGGAGGACGGCGACCGAACGCTTGCGTGCGTCCAAAACGATGCTTGTCGCCATGGAAGCATTCGACCGCGCCTGAAAGCAACATCGGCGACGATCATGCACCGAATGGTTGTTTCTACCAGGAATCGCCAGGACGGCGCTCACACCTATTCGGAGTCCTCACATCCCCCCGAGAAAGCCCGCCGTTGCTGCCTATGCCTGATCGCTTCCATGTCGGCGAGACCGACCCACTTCAAGTACTTGCGTGCCACCTCGTCGCCGGCATCCTCGTCTGGCGCATACACCCGAGAAAATTGCGTCTTGCGGCAACCAAGCGGATTGCCGCGCTTCTCGATCTCGGCCCATCGCGCTTTTGCGATATCTCGCGGGTTTGTCGGCTTGGTCGGTACGACGGTAGCCGACGCACCTGCTTCGAGCCGGATCGAGCCGTCTTGATTGAAGAGCGTCGGCCTTTGGATCTGCGATCCTGCGTCGTCGATCGGCGCGCCCAGCGCGTCCGTCGGTTCGGTCGACGCCGGTGGCACAAGCCGCTCAACCCCCCTCGGCATCACGACCGAACGATCAATCGGACGACGCGCGGTTGCCTGCGGTTCGGGATCGGGCGGAATCGGCGACGCCTCAAGCGACTTCTCCAGTATTCGAACCTGGATCGCTGACGGATGCCAAGCGGTGTATTCCAGACGACGCATAGCCGCCGTAAAACCGCTCAGCTCGAGTATCGTGATGAGGATAGCGAAGAAAATTCCCAGCCAGACCCCGCGGCGATCACGCGGCGCCATGGCCCAACGAAGGCTACGTTGCCATGGCTGGCCATCCGACGCGAAATGCAGATCGGGCGGCAAAACGAGCGGCGAAATGCGGTCTTGTCCTTCCATGGTGAGTATCGAAGCCGCTTCAACCAACCCAGCCGAAACGACGCCGCAATTGCGCATCCGCGACAACTGCATCCCACCCGTGCCGCCGGAGTTCGCCTGCCATGGCTTCGGTATTCAATTCGTCCTTTCTGTCGCCTCTATCTTGTCAAAGCAAAGTTCGGCGTGCTCGCCAACCTGCGAGATCAACGTCCCGTCGCATGCAAACTTTTGTCTCGACGAGTCGACGTCGCCTGTTCGGCGCATAGCAACCGGATGCCGGCCGATGGGCCGTTGCGGCGCATCGTCAACGCCGCCGGCTGCCGCGCAAACGCTCGATCGGAAAACTCGCGATGTCGCCGCCCTTGTCGCGTCTCGGCTGGCCGGGGTCGGGGGCGAGCGCGTGCGCGTAGACGACCTCGTAGGTCGCCGGCAGCACGCCGTCGACGCGGAACGTTTCGTAGGCGTCGACGACGCGCTGCAGATGGGTCTTGCCGGTCAGCGCGCGGACGCGCTGCGTGTCGGCGTTGGTCGCGCCGATCGCGCGCAACTCGCGCATCAGCGTGCGCGCGTCGGCGTAGGTCAGGGTGAAATCGTCGCGTTCGAGCACCGGGTCGCGAAAGCCGCTCGCCAGCAGCGCGTCGCCGATGTCGTGCATGTCGATGAACCGGCTGACGTGCGGCGTCGCGTCGGCCGTCGCGAACGCCGCGCGCAGCTCCTTCAATGTGTCGGGCCCGAAGGTCGAGAACAGCAGGTGGCCGCCCGGCCGCAGCACGCGGCGGAACTCGGCGAGCGCGAGGCCGGGGTCCTCGCACCATTGCAGGCAGAGATTGGAATGCACCAGGTCGACGCTCGCATCCGCCAGCGGCAGCGCTTGCGCGTCGGCGCACACGCGCGCGAACGCAGGCGGCATGCCGGCGTGCTGCGCAGCGGCCTGCAACATCGGCAAGGCCAGATCGAGCGCGATGACGAAGGCGTCATCGAAGCGCCGATGCAGCGCAGCGCTTCCGCCGCCCGGCCCGCTGCCGACGTCGACGACGCGAATGGGTGCGAACTCGACGCCGTCGAGGCGCTCGCGCAGGCGTTCGCCGACCTCGGCCTGCAGCACGGCATGCGCTTCGTAGGTCGTCGCCGCGCGGCCGAATGCGCGGCGGATGTGCGACGGGTCGAGGCCCGCGCTCATGCCGGCAGCTCCGCCGCGAAGGTGTCGATCGCGCGAGCGACGTCCGCAGCGTGGCCGATGAACGGCGCATGGCCGCTGTTGAGCTCCAGGAAGCGCGCGTCCGGCGCGTGCTCGGCGGCCCACTGCATGGCCGCGGGCGCAACGAGACGGTCGCGGCGGCCGGCGATCCACAGGCTCGGCATCGACAGCGCGCTCACCCGTTCGCGCAGGTCGACGTTGTCGAGCGCGCGCAGGCCGTCGGCGAGCGCCGCGAGCGCGGGCTCGCCGCGCTCGAACACCTGCTTCTTCAAGTCGCGCAGTTCGGCTTGTGCATTCGGCGAACCCATCGTTTCGAGCGCGAGGAAACGCTCGATCGCCTCGCGATAGCGTTCGCCGAGATCAGCGGCGAACGCACCGAACACGTCGCTCGGCACGCCATATGGCCAATCGGGCGCGCTGACGAAGCGCGGGCTGGAGGCGATCAGAGCGACGCCACGCACCTGCGCAGCATGGTCGAGCGCGCCGTGCATCGCGACGAGTCCGCCGAGCGACCAGCCGACCCAGAGCGCGCGCGGCGTCGACGCGGCGATGCGCCGCGCGCAGTCGGCCACGTCCAGATGCGATTCGTCCCGGCTGTAGCCGTGCCCGGGCAGATCGACCGTGTGCACGCGAAAGCGCGTGGTCAGCTCGGCCAGCAGCGGCGCGAAGATGCCGCCGTGCATCGCCCAGCCGTGGATCAGGACCAGGTCGGGTCCGTTGCCTTGAACATCGATATGCACATTACTTCCCGAGATTGAAATCGAAAGGCGAGCGCGGCGGCGAAGCCGCGGCACGCAGGCCGGCGATGCGCGGTTCGAGCAGGCGCCACAGCAAGATCGCATGGCGGCGCTGGCAGCGGCCGCGCGCGCGCAGCCAGCGCGGCCGCTGTCGGTTGCGAGCGATCGACGCGGCGAGCCAATCCTGATCGAAGCCATCCCCCACGCCCGCCGTCGCGCAGAGGTTGCGCGCCAGGATGGGATGGACTTCGTCGAACAGGATCGCGCGAAGCTCGTGCAGCGAATACGGCGAACGCGCGAGTTCGCGCGCCGCGGCACGCACGCCACCGCGATAGGAGGTGTCCAGATACAGTTGAGACAGCGCGCGCCATACCGGGCGACGCGCGTCGGCGACGGCATCGCGCGCCGCGAACGCCGCCGTCATGCGCGCGCCGCATCGAGCGCCTGCAGCACCTGTTCGACATCGCTCTCGGCATGCAACGCCGACAAGGTCAAGCGCAGCCGGGCCTTGCCGGGCGGCACCGTCGGCGGGCGGACGGCCGGTACGTAGAAGCCGAGGGCTTCCAACCGCGCCGACAACGCGAGCGCGGCGGCACTGTCGCCGACGAGCACCGGCTGGATCGGCGTGTGCGAATCGATCAGCGCGATGCCGCGCGCGGCGGCGCCATGGCGAAAATGCGCGATCAGGCGGCGCAGGCGGTCGCGCCGCCAGCCTTCGAAACGCGCGATGTCGATCGCCGCGCACGTGGCCGCCGCGAGCGCCGGCGGCATCGCGGTCGTATAGATGTAGGTGCGCGCGTTCTGCACGAGGCCGTCGATCAGCGCCGCGCTGCCGGCGACGAACGCGCCGGCGACGCCAAGCGCCTTCCCCAGCGTCGCCATCAGCACCGGCACGTCGTCCTGCGCCAAGCCCACCGCAGCAACGCTTCCGGCGCCGTCGGGGCCGAGCACGCCAAGGCCGTGCGCATCGTCGACCATCAGCGTCGCGCCATGCGTCTTGCACAAGGCCGCCAGCGCGGGCAGCGGCGCGACATCGCCGTCCATGCTGAACACGCCATCGGTCGCCAGCAGCGCCGCGGCCGCGGGCCGGCTGTCGAGCTGGCGCTGCGCCGCGTCGACATCGGCGTGCGGATAGCGCTTCAGTTCGCAACCGGCCAGGCGCGCGCCATCGAGCAGGCTTGCATGGTTGAGCTTGTCCTGCACGCACAGGTCGTGGGCATCGAGCAGCGCCGACATCGCGCCGAGATTGGCCATGTAGCCGGTGGAGAACAGCAGCGCGCGTTCGCGCCCGGTCCAGCGCGCGAGCGCGGCTTCGAGCGCCGCGTGTTCCTCGCGATGGCCGCCGAGCAGATGCGCCGCCTTCGCGCCGACGCCGCCCGCGCGTGCCGCGCGCGCCAGCGCTTCGATCAGCGCGGGGTGCTGGGCGAGCCCGAGGTAGTCGTTGCTGGCGAAGTTGAGCAGCCGCCGGCCACCGATATGGATCGCCGCACCGTCGACCGCGTCGAGCGTGCGCAGGCGGCGCAGCAGTCCTTCCTGCGCGCGCCGATGCCCACGTTCGACGACGCGCGCGAGCAGATCGGGACGGACGGCGGTCATGTCCACGTCAGCGCGAAGCCAGGCGCAGCCGCGCGTCGATGCGCTCGGCCGCCGCGCGGCTGATTTCGCCGGGCAGCACCGCGTCGCGCAGGGTGGGCAACGCCGACGCCAACAGCGCGCGCGCTTCGTCGCTGCGACCCTGACGCAGGCGAAGATCGGCCAGTTCGCTGCGCGTGATGGCGAGGTCGATCGGTGGCGCGTGGTTGTCTTCGAAGGCGCGCAACGCGGCGCCGAGTTCGCGTTCGGCAAGCGCGCTGTCGCGCTGCATGAGCGCGAACGCCGCGCGGTAGCGGTGTGCGTTGGCGAAGACCGGATGGCTCGGCGGCACCAGCGCGGCCCACAGCCGCTCCGCTTCGTCGAGGCGGGCCAGGCCCTGCTCGGGACGCTCCATGCGGCGCTCGACCAGGGCCAGCTGCCAGGTGACCATCGCGTACTCGATCGAATCGGTACCGTCGACGCGCGCCGCGCGCGCGCGCAGCTCTTCCAGTTGCGCCAGCGCGCGCCGATGCTCGCCGGCCAGCGCGAGCGTGCGCGCTTCGCTGCGGCGCATCCGACGCAGCTGCTGGTGATCGGGATCGATCCCGGCTTCGATATAGAACGCATTGGCGCGGCCGTACAGCGCCAGTGCGGCGGCATAGTCGCCGGCGCTTTCGAGGACGCCCGCGTAGTTCTCCAGCGAGATGGCCGCGTCCACGCCGCCGAGGCCCGTCGCGTCCATCGCACGATCCGAGCGGCGCATCATGTCGGCCGCTTCGCGGTAGCGGCCGAGATAGTTCAACGAAAGCGCCAACTCGTTGGTCAGTTCCATCATGCCGCTGCCACCGTCGCCGATGACGCGCTCGTGCAGCGCGATCGCTTCACGCAGGAGCGGCTCGGCCTCGCCGGCGCGGCCGCAGGCATTGAGCGCCGATGCCTGCACGCGCAGCAGCGGGATGCGCTCGGGGGCGGCGGCCACACGCTCGGTGGCCACGCGGGCGAGACCGCGCAGGACGACGTCCTGCGCTTCCTCGCAATCGCCGTCCACCGCCAGCAGCGCCGCCAGTGTCTGGGCGACGGACGTCTCGACGTCGAGCGGCGGCGACGCGTCGCGTCCCAGGACCATCGCTTCTCGCAGCAGCGGAATCGCCTTGGCGTCGCCGCCGCTGCGGTGATGGGCGAGCGCGGTCGCGTGCAGCGTGCGGATGCGCTCGCGCGCGTCACCCGGTGCATGCCGTTCTCGCAACGCCCCGGCCGACGCAGCGGCAGCGAGCGCGCCGGCACCGTCGCCGTTCTCGCCGAGAAGACGCGCGAACTCGTCGTAGTCGGCCGCCGTGCGCAGCGCATCGCCTGCGTCGACGGGCGATGCGCCCGCCAGGCCGTCGCGCATCAGCGCGACCGCCTGCGGGATCTCGCCGAGGCTGCCGTACAGCCGCGCGAGGAGGCGCTGCATCGTATGCGTGACTTCGGCGTCGGCCGCCTGCGTGTCGAGCGCGCGACGTGCCGCATCGAGCAGGTCGCGCACGCCGACCTGGCGGCTGAGCGCGCGTTCGGGCGCGGCCGCCTTGAAGGCCTCGGTGAGAAAGGCGAGCGCTTCGCGCGCGCTTTTCGCGTCGCGCTCGGAGGCGGCGCGCGCCTGCTGTGCCGCGTGTTCGGCGGCCAGTGCGCGTTCGCGCGCCAGGTCCAGCCGCCAGACGAAGAAGCCGAGCGCAAACGTGGCCGCGCAGGCGACCGCGACGCCGACGGCGTGGCGAGCGATGAATTTGCGCAGACGATAGGCACGCGTCGCCCGCGCGGCGCGCACGGGCCGGCCGTCGCGGTAGCGCTGCAGATCGTCGCCGAATTCACCGGCGCTGGCGTAGCGCACGGCGGGGTCTGGCGCGCACGCGCGATCGATGATGCCGCGCAGGTCGGCATCGAGGGCGAGCGCGCCGAGGCCGGCACGCGGCTCGGCACCGGCGTGGCGGCGGGCGGTCAGCAGCTCGCGCAGCAGGATGCCGAGCGAGTAGATGTCGCTCGCCGTGGTGACGGCCAGTCCCGCGCGCTGCTCGGGACTGGCATAGCCTTCGCTGTAGATGCGCGTGGACGTGGCCGCGGCTGGAGCATCGATGTCGATGTCGAGCAGGCGCGCGATGCCGAAGTCGAGCAGTTTGACCTGGCCGCTGCGCGTCACCAGCACGTTGGCCGGCTTGAGGTCGCGATGCACGACCAGATGCCGGTGTGCGTGGCCGACCGCGTCGAGCATCGCGTCGAACAGCTCGAGGCGGTCTCGCACGCTGGCGCAGTGGCGGGCGGCATGATCGAGCAGCGGCAGGCCATCCACGTACTCGAGCGCCAGCCAGGGCTGGCCGTGCGTGGTCTCGCCGCCGTCGAGCAGGCGAGCGATGTGCGGATGGTCCAGCGCGGCCAGGATCGTGCGCTCCTGGCGCAGGCGGCGCAGACCGTCCGCCGTGGGGAAACCACGCAGCAGCTTGATCGCCGCGCGTTGTTCGAAGCCGCCTTCGACGCGCTCGGCGAGGAACACGGTACCCATGCCGCCCGCACCGAGTTCGCGCAGCAGCCGGAACGCGCCGAGCCGCTCGCAGCGCGTCTCGGCCAGTCGCGCCGCACCGGTATGCAGCGCTTGCGCGAGCGGGTCGTGGCCATCCGCATCGGCCTCCAGCAGACGCATCAGCGTCGCTCGCGACTGCGCGTCGAGCGGCAATGCAGCGAGCGCTTCGGCGCGCGCGGCCGGCGGTAGCTTGCGCAAGCGCTCGAAATCGTCGGCGTAGCGATCCAGCAGCGACATGCTCAAACGTCCAGCGCCGTCTTCAGCCAGGCTCGCGCCAGGCGCAGGTCGCGATCGACGGTGCCTTCCGACACGTCCAGCGCGGCAGCCACCTCGGAACGGTTGAGGCCGCCGAAGTAGACCAGCTCGACCATGCGCGCACGGCGCTCGTCATTGGCGGCCAGGTCGCGCAGCGCGGCGTCGACTCGCAGCATCTGCGCGTCGCTGTCCGGCGTGGCGACGTCGAGCGCGTCGTCGAGCTCGACGCGCGTGGCACAGCCGCCGCGCTTGTCGGCCAACCGGCGGCGGGCGGCGTCGACCAGGACCTGACGCGTGGCCTGCGCGGCGACGTGAAAGAAGTGGCGCCGGTCATGCCAGGCAAGGTCGCTGCCGAGCAGACGCAGCAGCGCTTCATGGGCGAGATCGGTCGCGCTCAGCGTGGCGCCCGGCATCTGCCGCAGCGACTGCGCGGCGATCGCACGTACGTTCGCGTAGACCTGGCGCATCAGCGCCTCGCGCGCGGCCTCGTCGCCGCAGCGCCAGGCGGCGAGCAGGCGCGTGATGTCGTGGTTGTCGCCGGAACCGTTCACGTCGAAAGTGTATCGGCAGTGCCGTACGCCGCAGGAATCGCCGTCGCCCGCGGACGGCGCGGCGGCGCGAAGGCGACGGCGGCGGCGGCGACCTGCTCGTCGGCGGATCGTTCCCCCGGATCGGCAGCGCGGTGCCCTGCGGTTTCGCGGGATTCACGCTGCCGCATCGGGACTGCCTGTTCGACGACGGCGGCGAGCGCGCATGAGTCTCGGCCGGTCAGGCCGCGACCGGCGCGGCCTCGAGGATGTCGGCGTGCACGGTGCCGGATTCGATCTCGACCTCCATCGCGTGGATGCCGAGCCGCGCGAACAGCGCCTGGTCCGCTTCGACGTCCGGGTTGCCCGTGGTCAACAGCTTCTCGCCGTAGAAGATCGAGTTCGCGCCGGCGAAGAAGCACAGCGCCTGCAGCTCGTCGCTCATTTCGGCGCGGCCGGCCGACAGGCGCACCATCGATGCCGGCATCAGGATGCGCGCCACCGCGATCGTGCGCACGAACTCGAACGGATCGAGCGCTTTCGTCCCGGCCAGCGGCGTGCCCTTGACCTGCACGAGCCGATTGATCGGCACCGAATCGGGATGCGCCGGCAGCGTCGCCAGCGTATGCAGCAGGCCGGCGCGCTCGGCGCGCGTCTCGCCCATGCCGACGATGCCGCCGCAGCAGGTCTTGAGACCGGCATCGCGCACGTGTTCGAGCGTGTCGAGGCGGTCCTGGTATTCGCGCGTGTGGATGATCTCGCCGTAGAACTCGGGCGCCGTGTCGAGATTGTGGTTGTAGTAGTCGAGGCCGGCGCCCTTGAGCGCGTCGGCCTGCGGCTGCGACAGCATGCCGAGCGTCGCGCAGGTTTCCAGGCCGAGCGCCTTGACTGCGCTGACCATCGCGGCGACCTTCGGGATGTCGCGATCCTTCGGCGAACGCCAGGCGGCGCCCATGCAGAAGCGCGACGCGCCGGCGGCCTTGGCCTGGGCGGCCTTCGCCAGCACGGCGTCGAGGCTCATCAGCTTCTCCGCCTCGACACCGGTCGAATAGCGCGCCGCCTGCGGGCAGTACGCGCAGTCCTCCGGGCAGCCGCCGGTCTTGATCGACAGCAAGGTCGAGACTTGCACGGCATTGGCATCGTGGTGCGCGCGATGGGTCGCGTGCGCGCGCTCGAGCAGGTCGGCGAACGGCAGATCGAGCAGGGCGCGGACTTCCTCGCGCGTCCAATCGTGGCGAATCGTGGCGGAAGGCATGCGGCGGGGCGAGGCTTCGCTAGAGTGAGGCGGCAAGTCTGGTCAGCAGGCAGGGAGGCTGTCAACTTGGATCGACCCCGCAAGGTTGACGGCATGGGCGGCCGCGTCCTGCGCTTCGTGCTGCCGCCACGCTGCCTGCTGTGCGGCGCGGCGGGCGATGACGGGCGCGACCTGTGCGCCGGCTGCGCGGGCGACTTCGCCCTCAATGCGGTGTGCTGTCCGCGCTGCGCGCTGCCGCTGGAAAGCCCGGCGCCGCTGTGCGGCGAGTGCCTGCGCCGCGAGCCGCCGTTCGCGCGGGCCTGGGTTCCGCTGCGCTACGGACATCCGCTCGACCTGCTCGAAGCGCGCTTCAAGTTCCATCGCGACCTCGCCGCCGGGCGCGTGCTGGCCGAGCGGATGATCGAGCGCGCGCACGTCGACGAGCCCGATCGCCCCGACGCGCTGGTTCCCGTCCCCTTGCATCTCGTGCGGCTGCGCGAGCGCGGCTACAACCAGGCGCTCGAACTGGCGCAGCCGCTGGCGCAGGCGCTGGACATCCCGTTGCGCGCGGATCTGCTCGTGCGCAGCCAGGCGACGCCCGCGCAGACCGGCCTCGATGCCAAGGCGCGGCGGCGCAATCTGCGCGGCGCGTTCGAGGTGGGCGCCGGCGCGTCGCTGCCGCGTCATGTCGCGCTGGTCGACGACGTCATGACGACCGGCGCAACCTTGCGCGAATGCGCGCGCGTGCTGCGCCGCGCCGGAATCGCACGCGTGGATGCGTGGGCGCTGGCACGCGCGCCGTCGCCGCGCTGAGCGCGCGTTCATCGCGGGACTCGTTCGCGCCACCGCCGCGGCACGTGGCACCGTATATTCCGCGCATGCCGACCCTGCCCTCCTTCGCCGCCTGCGTCCTGATTCTCGACTGGGGCATCCGGCTGCTCGCGCTGCTGACGATCCCCGCGCGCCATCCGCCCGCAGAGGCGCGCACCTGGCTGCTGCTGGTCGGCTTCCTGCCGCTGCTCGGCCTGCCGCTCTACGTGCTGCTGAGCCGCCCCTGGCTCGCACCCGTGCGCGTCGCGCGGCAAGCCGAAGTCTCGGCTGCGATCCGTGCGGCGCACCCGGCGGGGCCGGATTTCCTCGAAGAAGGATGCCTGGGGCTCGCGCGCCTTGCGCAGCGCCTCGGCGACCTGCCCGCCTGCGCCGGCAACCGCGTCGACCTGCTCGGCGACTACGAAGCGGCGATCGACGATCTCGCCACCGGCATCGACGCCGCCGAGCGCGAGGTGCACCTGCTCTACTACATCGTCGCCGACGACGCCGTCGGCGGCCGCGTGCTGGCCGCGCTGCGCCGTGCGGCGAAACGCGGCGTGCGCTGCCTGCTGCTCGTCGATGCGCTGGCGTCGAAAGTCTTCCTGCGCACCGCGGCGGCCGCGCTCGCCGAAGACGGCGTCGAAGTGCGCGCGATGTTGCAGGATCGCCTGTGGGCCGCTGCCGGCCGGCTCGACCTGCGCAACCATCGCAAGCTCGCGATCGTCGACGGCAGCACGGGCTGGCTCGGCTCGCAGAACCTGGTCGATCCCGTCTTCATTCCCGGCGCGCCCAACGTCGAACTCGTCGCGCGCGTGCGCGGCCCGGTCGTCGCGCAGCTGCAGGCGATCTTCGCCGGCGACGTGTACATCGAGACCGGCGATCACATCGCCGCCGACGCCCCTGCGCCCGCGGTCGCCGGCGCCGCCACGGCGCAGATGCTGCCGGGCGGCCCGGCGTATCCGTTCGAGAACGCGCGCGACATCATCGTCGCCCTGGTCCAGCACGCGCGCAGCGAGGTCGTGCTGTGCACGCCGTATTTCGTTCCGGACGAAGCCGTGCTGCGCGCGTTGTGCATCGCGGCGCTGTCCGGCGTGAACGTGCACCTGATCGTATCGGCGCGCAGCAACCAGGCGCTGGTCGACTGGGCGCAGCGCGCCTACTACGGCGAACTGCTGCGCGCCGGCGTGCGCATCCATCGCTTCCAGCCGGGCTTCCTGCACGCCAAGCACATCAGCGTCGACGCGCGCGTCGGCATGCTCGGATCGATCAACCTGGACGTGCGTTCGTTCGCGCTGAACGCGGAGACCGGCCTGCTGGTCTACGCACGCGAGGTCGCGCAACGCCTGCGCGACGTGCAGCGCGGATACATCGACGCGTCGATCGAGCTGACGCTGGACGAATGGCAGCGGCGGCCGCTGTGGCAGCGCAGCGTGGAAGGGCTGGCGCGATTGGCGAACGGATTCCTATAGGAACCTCGCAGCGAATCGTGGACAGGTTCCCCGTTCGCCCGCATCGAGCGAACGCGGACTCAGCGAATGGCCAACGCCAGCACGAGACCGACCCAGAGCAGCAGACCGACCCAGTTGTTGTTGCGGAACGCCGCGAAGCAGGCCATGCGTTCGCGCGCGCGGATCAGCCACTGCTGGTAGGCGAACAAGCCGGCGGCGCCGGCGAGGCCGACGTAGTACGGCCAGTGCAGGTGCACGCGCGAGCCGGCCAGCAACATGGCGAACAGGAACGTCGCCATCAGCACGCCGATGATCGCGCGATCGGCGTCGGCGAAGAGGATAGCCGTCGATTTCGCGCCGGCGCGGATGTCATCGTCGCGGTCGACCATCGCGTATTCGGTGTCGTAGATCGTCGAGAACAGCACGTTGGCGAGAAACAGCAGCCAGCACAGCGGCGGCAGCGAGTTCGTCACCGCCGCGAATGCCATCGGGATCGACCAGCCGAACGCGGCGCCGAGCACGACCTGGGCCAGGTGCGTCACGCGCTTGGTGAACGGATAGATCGCCGCAAGCGCAGCGCCGCCGAACGACAGCAGGATCGTCAGCCGGTTGGTGAACAGCACGAGCACGAAGGCGAACGCGAGTAAGCCGGCGAACAGCGTCAGCGCCTCCTTCTTCGTCACGCGCCCGGCCGCCATCGGCCGTCCGCGCGTGCGCTCAACCTTCGCATCGAGCCAGCCGTGGTCGGCGTAGTCGTTGATGACGCAGCCGGCACTGCGCATGACGAACACGCCCAGCGTGAAGATCACGAGCGCGCCGAGCGGCGGGAAGTCGTTCGACGCGAACCACAGCGCCCACCAGGTCGGCCACAGCAGCAGCAGCGCGCCGACCGGGCGGTCCATGCGCATCAGCACGAGGTATTCGCGCGTACGTTCGCGGTACTTGGGCGGCAGGCGCGCGATGAGCGCGTCGAGCAGCCGGGCCGAGCGCACCGAGGTATCGGCCGGATGCGGCGCGGCCTTCGCGCGCGCGGGCGATGGCGGCGCGGGTGCCGGCGCGGCCTTGCGCGCGAACGAAGGAATCATCGGCGGCGCGTGGTCGGCGTCGGATACGTGCGAGCGTTCGCGCGGCGGCGACGCCGACACCGCATGGACGGCCGCGGCTGCAGCGTCGGCCGTCGCTCGCGCCGCAGCTGGCGCGGTCGCCGCCGCGGGTTCGGGCGCCGGCACCGGCGGACTTGCAGGCGCGCCTTCTTCGCGCACGACGGGTTCGGCGGACGGCAACGCTCGCGATGGCAGTTCCGGTCGATGCGCCTGCGGCTCTGCTTCGCCGCCGGGCGGCGGCGGCATGGCGGCGGCAGGCTCGGCGCGCGCCGTCCCCGTCACCACGTCCTGCGCAACCTCGGGGCTGGCGGACGGCGAGAACGACGCCTGCTCCGGCGCCGCCTCGGCCACCACGGCTTTCGCACGGCTACGGCGGCGCGGAGCAGCAGGCACCGGAGCCGCATCCGTCGCATCGAGGGCGCTCTCCGCTTTCGCGCGCGGCGCTCGTCGCTTGGGCGCGTCCGTCCCCGTGTCGGCAGCGGCCGGCGTGCGTCGGCGCGCGGGTTTGGGCGCGGACGGCGGCGTGTCTTCGTTCGCCGGCGCGGGCTTTGTTCGCGGTTTGCTGGGCGGTGCGGGTTCGTCCATGGCCGGAGTTTAGCCCGAGCGCAGCGGGCGCTTGCGTGTCGGCGGTCGAGCCGCCGCCATGCCGCGCGCAAACTGCGGCACAGGCGCTATCGGGTCGCTGCGCGCGCTCGAACGAGCGCGGTCTGGCGCAGCGTGCCGGAACGGCAAGCCCAGCGTAACGCGGCGCGGCGATCATGCCGGCGTGGCGAAGTACGCGGCCGCGGACCTGCGCCGCCGCAGCCATGCCGCCGTTAAGATAGCCGTCGCGGGTGGCTGCCTGCCGCCCGGCACCACTCGTTCTGGAGGATGTCCGATGGAAAGCTGGTTGCCGGGCCGTTATCTCGCGTTCGCCGTTTCGATCGTCGTGTTCGTGCTCGCCGTCGCCGGCTGGCGCTACGGCACTGGTACGCAGCTGCTCGCGATCGCCTCCGGCGTGCTCGTCGTCCTCGGCATCGGCGACATCGTGCAGAAGCATTCGACGCTGCGCCGCAACTATCCGATCCTGTCGCACATCCGTTTCTTCTTCGAGGACGTACGGCCGATGCTGCGCCAGTACGTGGTCGAGTCCGACAACGAGGAAGTGCCGTTCTCGCACGTGCAGCGGCAAATCGTCGACCAGCGCGCGCAGAACGCCCTGGACAAGCGTCCGTTCGGTACCGAACTCGATGTCTACGCGAACAGCTACGAGTGGATGAACCATTCGATCGCGCCGAGCGTGATCGACAGCCACGACTTCCGCGTTCTCATCGGCGGCAAGGACTGCACGCAGCCCTACTCGGCGAGCGTGTTCAACATCTCGGCGATGAGCTACGGCGCGCTGTCGCCGAACGCGATCCGCGCGCTCAACGAGGGCGCGCGCCGCGGCCGCTTCTACCACGACACCGGCGAGGGTTCGCTGTCCTCGTACCACCGCGAGAACGGCGGCGACATCTGCTGGGAACTCGGCTCCGGCTATTTCGGCGCGTGCGAGCGCGCCGGCGTGTTCAGCGAAGCGCGCTTCGTCGAGAAGGCGGCGCTGGCGCAGGTCAAGATGATCGAGATCAAGCTGTCGCAGGGCGCCAAGCCTGGCCACGGTGGCGTGCTGCCGGCGCCGAAGGTCAGCGCCGAGATCGCCGCGACGCGCGGCGTGCCGATGGGTGAGGACTGCGTGTCGCCGTCGCGCCATTCCGCCTTCGATACGCCCGAGGGTCTGCTGCATTTCGTCGCGCGCCTGCGCGAGCTTTCCGGCGGCAAGCCGACCGGCTTCAAGCTGGCGATCGGCCACCCGTGGGAATGGTTCGCGATCGCCAAGGCGATGACGACGACCGGCATCCTGCCCGACTTCATCGTCGTCGACGGCGGCGAAGGCGGCACCGGCGCGGCGCCGCTGGAATTCACCGACCACGTCGGCGCGCCGCTGCGCGAAGCGCTGCTGCTCGTGCACAACACGCTGGTCGGCCTCAGCCTGCGCCAGCACATCCGCATCGGCGCGAGCGGCAAGGTCATCACGGCGATCGACATCGCGCGCACGCTGGCGCTCGGCGCGGACTGGTGCAACGCGGCGCGCGGCTTCATGTTCGCACTCGGCTGCATCCAGTCGCAGAACTGCCACACGGACCGCTGCCCGACCGGCATCGCCACGCAGGACGCCTCGCGCTGGAAGAAGCTCGACGTGCCGGACAAGTCCTCGCGCGTGGCGAACTTCCACGAAAACACCCTGATCGCGCTGAAGGAACTCGTGCAGGCGACCGGCCTCACGCATCCCGAGCAGATCGGCCCGGAGCATCTGATCCGCCGCGTGTCCTCGACCGAAGTGCGTTCGCTGGCGTCGCTTTACACGTTCGTGGAGCCCGGCGAGCTGGTCGGCGGCGTGCCCGATCACGTGGTGTTCCAGCGTTTCTGGACCGCCGCACGAGCCGATACGTTCGCGCCGCCACCGGAAGTGCTGGCGCGGCGTGGGACGAAGCTGCGCTGAGCCTGCATTCCGCCAGGGCGCGCGCGTCGTCCTGAGACGCTGCGCCTGAGGAATCCTGAGTAGCAATTGTTTGCAAATCGCGGGCGTGCGCCTTTAATTATCGCTTATATAATTCCAGTTTGATTGAGTATATTCGGGCGGCACCGACCACTGACATCGCGTTCGCAATGGGGTGTGGCGCGAACAGCACAGCCGAGCCCGTCATGCGCCAGCGACGCATCGAACACATCGCACAGATCTGCACGCAGCAGGCAAGGAGGGCATCGAATCCGAAGCGGTCGCAAGTTTGATCTTTACCCAATAGGAGAACTGGAAAATGGATTACCGAATCAAGATGGCTGCGTTTCTGGTATTCGCCTTCGCGGTGGACGCTCCGGCGTTGGCTGCGTTGCCGAGCCTGGTGTGGTGCAACAGCTGTACCGATGCCCAGAAGAAGACGAAGGCTTCGGAAAGCGCGATCGGCACGACCGTGTACGTCGGCGACGTCGTCAACCACAACGTCAACGGCTATTTCATCGACCAGGGCTGGACCGAAACGACGCCGGCGCAGCCGATCAAGAATCCGACGCGCTTCACGCCGATCGCACCGCAGCTCGATGCGATCAACGGACTCATCGAGTTCTATTCGATGGCGCCGGTCGGTTGGAAGAAAGCGGCGGACTACAGCTACCCGGACGGCAATACCAATGTCTACGACGTCGTCAACAACGGGCCGGATCAACGCGAACTGACGCTCTGGGTCGGCAGCCAGCCGTATTCGAAGTCGCTCGAAGTGCGCGGCGAAATCTTCGGCATCACGAACATGTTCAGCATTGGAGACGCCTCCAAGCTGCCCAGCGTCGATTTCGTCATCACGTTCACCGATGGCAGCGAAATCACCGTGACGGTCGACTATTCCGGTCGAACGCCGACCTACAAGGTCAAGGCCAACACCGGTTGGGATTCGCACCACAACCCTGTGTTGACGTCGCCCAGCAACACGCCGGTCAATTTCCGCTTCAACGGCCCCGGTAATCCGAACGACTACAACGACTGGCTCTTCCAGATGCGTCTACTGAACTACGACGTCCCGACCGGGCCGGGTTCGTACTGGGCGTGCACGAATTCGCCGGCAGGCTATCACTGCGTCCATCCGTATTGACGAGCTGTGTATCGAACTCGACGGGAAGGCGGCGCTCACCGCCTTCCCGCTCCATGTCCATGGAACGATCCTCCCCGCAGTTCATTCCGGCGATGCTCGCGTTCGTTCTGGCTTCGAACGCCGGATGGTCGGCCACGCCGACGATCGTCTGGTGCAACGCCTGCAGCACCGAGCAGAAGCAAGCGGCCGCCGTCGAGAGCAACGCCGGCACGCTCGTCTATGTCGCCGACACCGCCACTCGCGACGCTCTCGCGTTCGACATCGATTCGACTCAGAACACGCCGAACAGCTGGCGCATCGCCGGCGCGCCCGCGCGTGCCGCGCCGACGCCGGAGCAAGCCGAAGCGGTTCGCACGCTGGCCGACTTCTACGAAACCGTGCCGAAGGGCTGGCGCAAGCTGACCACCGTCCACTACACGCAGGCGCCGATCAATGCGTATAGCGTCGCGCGCGCGGGTCCTGCGCAACGCATGCTGGTCGACTGGGTCTCGCACCAGCCCGATGTCGTGCCGGTCGATCTGTTGAAGCGCGTGGCGCAATCGATGGCCCTGCTCGCGATTCACGAAACGAATGCCGTTCCGAGCATGGCATACCGCGTCGAGTTCGCGGACGGCAGCTGGATCAACATCGCGTTTACGATGGTTGCGAGTGCACCGGCCTTCGCCGTTCACTCCGATCCCGGCCGGGATTCGCGCCGCAACCCGGTTCTGGTCGAAGCGAGCCCGCTGCCGATGCAATTCGATTTCGACGGGCACGGCAATCCGAACGACGATGCCGACTGGCGCTCGCACATGACGGCGCTGGGATACTCCATCGCCGACGATCGACCGGCGGGACAATGGGTCTGCGCGAATCCCGGCACGGGGCTGCGCTGCATGCGGCCGCGCTAGCGGCCGAGGTGCGAAAGCCGGCGCCTTACTCCGCCTCGATACTCACAGATAGCTCAACCACCACTTGTCCTTGTGCGCCTGCTTGTACGCCGCGTAGCGCGCGCACAGCGGATACAGCACGAGGATGACCGCAGCCCAGACCAAGTATCCGCGCAGCAGGCTCGGCGTGTAGCCCGGCGGGAATTCGTTGTGGAAGAAATCGCCGAGCGTGACGACGCCGAACGCCGTCGTCGTCCAGATCAGCGCGACCAGATGGATCAGCGGCAGGTGCACCATGTAGTAGAAGAACGGAACGCGGCCGAACACGGCCACGCGATCGGCCCAGGCGCCGTGCCAGCGTTCCAGCAGCGGCATCAGCAGCAGCGACGGCCCGAGCGTCATCAGAAGGTATTGCAGCGACGGCGGGTATTTCGACGTGTTGAGAACCTGCAGCGCGGAGTAGAGCAGCCCGCGCGGATTCGGCGCCCATTGGCGCACGTCGCCGTAGACGTTCGTGAAGCGCAGCACCAGGAACAATGCGATCAAGCCGAGACCGATGCGCACGAGCAGCCGGTCGCGGCGCACCTGCTCCATGTCCAGCAGCAAGCCGAAGCCGTAGCCGGCGGCCATCACGCCGATCCACGGCACCAGGGGATAGCCGACCGCGACGAAGAAGTGCGGCGAGACCTGATCGAAATAGAACTCGTGCGTCAGCGCCCACAGGAGGCCGTAGTCGCCGAAGTCCTTCACGTGGATGCCGTCGAGCAGGTTGTGGCCGAAGATCATGACGGCGGCGACACCGAGGATCGCCGGCATCGGCAGATACAACAGCCCCGCCAGCGCGACCATCGACCAGCCGAGCGACCACAGCGTCTGCAGGATCACGCCGCTGTAGCCGAACTGCCAGAAGAAGCTGACGAAGGTCAGTTCGAGGAACACCAGCCACAGCCCGCGCGTCAGCAGGAAATACTGCAGGTGCCCGATCGTGCAGCCGCTGTTGCGCCGATACAGATAAGCGCTGGTGCCGGCCAGGAACACGAACACCGGCGCGCAGAAGTGCGTGACCCAGCGCGTCAGGAACAGCCCGGCGGACGCTTGCGAGAGGTCGGTCGGATCGTAGGGGAACGGCGTGAAGTAGTCGCGCACGTGATCGAGCGCCATCACGATCATGATCAGGCCGCGTAGCAGGTCGACCGAGACGATGCGCGAACGGACCGGGGCTGTCGTATTCATCGCGAGGATGGCCAACGCCTGAGGGGGAACGACCGCCGAGCGGCTTGCCGGCCTAGGTTAGCGCAACGTCGCGCGATACGTGTGGTCCGCGCGCAGGCCGTCCGCATGGGGCCATTGCGCCGGAGCGGCCGCGCAGCTTGCCGCTGTCGGCGTCACGGCGATTTCATCGGCGGCTGCTGTAGTCGGCCCCTCGAGCCGGGAGGAGACGCGGATGGGGCCTTGGACGCGATTCGCCGCACGCCGGCTGCTAAGGTCGTGTGCCACGACATCGACCGGGCGCCATCGGCAAGGCGCTGTCCAAATGAACCCGCACGCGCGCACCATCGCCCTTCTGATTGCCTCGTTCGTCGCACCGGCGCCCTTCACCATGAACACGCACGCCGAATCCGCCACCGTCGCACCGATCGCGGCCCGTGTGCTCGTGCTCGGGCACCGCGGCGCCAGCGCGCTGCGCCCTGAGCACACGCTGGCGTCGTACGCGAAGGCGATCGCCGACGGTGCCGACTTCATCGAGCCGGACCTTGTATCGACGCGCGACGGCGAGCTCGTCGCCCGCCACGAGAACGAAATCTCCGGCACCACCGATGTCGCTTCGCACACCGAGTTCGCATCGCGCCGGACGACCAAGCGCATCGACGGCGTCGAGGTGACCGGCTGGTTCACCGAAGACTTCACGCTGGCGGAACTGAAGACCTTGCGCGCGCGCGAACGCCTGCCGCAGGTGCGCGGCACGGCTTATGACGGCGCGTTCCAGATTCCGAGCTTCGACGAGATCATCGATTTCGTCGCCGCCGAATCCGCCGCACGCGGCCGCGTCATCGGCATCATTCCCGAGATCAAGCACTCGACCTATTTCTCGCAGCTGCACCTGCCGCTGGAGGACAAGGTGCTCGCAGCGATCGCCGCGCACGCGTACACGCGGACCGCGCCGATCGAGATCCAGTCGTTCGAGACGGCGAACTTGCGCAACCTGCGTGGCAAGCTCGGCCGCGCGCAGGCGAATGTGCGCCTGTTGCAGCTGCTCGGCGAATCGGCGGACACGCCGTTCGACCGCGCGGCTGCCGGCGAAGCGGTGACCTACGCGCAGATGACGACGCCGGCCGGCCTGCGCGAGATCGCGCGCTACGCCGACGCGATCGGCCCGTCGACGCGCAGCATCATCCCGCTCGCCGGCGACGGCACGCTCGGCCGGCCGACCGCGCTCGTGCGCGACGCGCACGCGGCCGGTCTCGAGGTGCACCCGTACACGTTCCGCCCGGAAAACCAATTCCTGCCGAAGAACCTGCGCAGCGGCGACGGTGACGCGGCGCGCAACGAAGCGGGCTCGCTCGCCGAAATCCGCGCCTATCTCGACGCCGGCATCGACGCGTTCTTCACCGACGATCCGGCGCTCGGACGCCGCGCGGTCGATGCTTCGACGCGATAGGCGCAGTCGCCGTCGCAGCGCAACACGGTCGTCCCGCTCGCCTCGGCTATGATCCCGCGTCAACCCGGAGGGACAGCATGAGCCTGATCGCGCAACTGACACGGCACAAGTCGGTCGAACAACTGCAATCGGAAGTCGGCCGGCGCGGCGATTTCCGTCGCGTGCTCGGGTTGTGGCAGCTCACCGCGATCGGCATCGGCGGCATCATCGGCGTCGGCGTGTTCGTGCTGGCCGGGCAGCAGGCAGCGGTCAATGCCGGCCCCGCCGTCGCCCTCGCCTTCCTGATCGCCGGCATCGCCAGCGCCGCTGCAGCGCTGTGCTATGCCGAGTTCGCCGGCATGATCCCGGTCACGGGCAGCGCCTACACCTATGGCTATGCGGTGCTCGGCGAGCTCGCCGCCTGGCTGATCGGCTGGGACCTGCTGCTCGAATACGCGCTGATCGTCGCCGTCGTCGCGATCGGCTGGTCCGGCTACGTGCAGTCGCTGCTCGCCTCGGCCGGCATGCCGCTGCCGGTGTGGGCGCAAGGCGCCTACGGCACCGGCGACGGACGCGTCTTCAACGTGATCGCGGCGTTGATCACGCTCGCCGTCGCCACGTTGCTGGTGATGCGCACCGAATGGGGCGCGCGCTTCAATACGCTGGTCGTCACGATCAAGGTGATCGCAGTGCTGCTGGTCATCGGTGTCGGCGTGTTCTACATCGACCCCGCCAATTGGCATCCGTTCATCCCCGAGCGCATCGTCGGCGCCGACGGTGTCGGCCATTTCGGCTTCCAGGGCGTGGCGACCGCCGCCGCGGTCGTGTTCTTCGCCGTGTTCGGCTACGACACGCTGACGACGGCGGCCGAAGAGTCGAAGAATCCGCAGCGCGACCTGCCGCTCGCCGTGCTGCTCTCGCTCGGCGTGTCGATGACGCTGTACCTGGCCGTGTCGCTCGTGCTGACCGGGATCGCGCACTACCCGACGCTCAACACCGACGCTCCGGTGGCCGACGCGTTCAAGGCGCTGGGCCTGCACTGGATCTCGGTCGCGATCTCCGTGTCGGCGGTGATCGGCATCGCCAGCGTGCTGTTCGCCTTCATGCTCGGCGCCGCGCGCATCTGGTTCGCCCTCTCGCGCGACGGCCTCCTGCCGGGCTGGTTCGCCAAGGTGCATCCAACCTACGGGACGCCGCACCGGCCGACGATCGCGCTCGGCGTGTTCACCGCGTTCGTCGCCGGTTTCTTTCCGCTCGGCGAAGTCGCCAAGCTCGTCAACATCGGCGTGCTGTCCGCCTTCATCGTCATCTGCGCGTCGGTGATCCTGCTGCGCATCCGCAAGCCGGAGCTGCCACGCGCATTCCGCACGCCCTGGGTGCCGGTGATTCCGATCATCGGCATCGGCTTCTCGATCTGGCTGCTGTCCGAACTCGCCGCCGTCACCTGGCTGGTGTTCCTGGTCTGGGTCAGCCTCGGCCTGCTGCTCTACTTCGGCTACGGCATCCGCCACAGCAAGCTGGCCGGCACGCGCTGAGCATCGCGCGAAGGCGGCAGCCTGCATGGCCGCCGCCTTCGCCGGCTCGAACCGACGCGCCGGAACGTTCGAACGCGTCTCGCCGCGTCCTTTTCGTCAATCGAAGCCGTCGGCGAAGATCGCATCCCCGCCTTTGCCGACGTGCATCGCGACTGCAATCACCACCGGGTTGGCCGGCGTGCGTCCAGGCGCCGCGCACATCGTGCCGTGGTAGTCGCCGTCGGCGTGGCTGCCGGCGCTGAACGTCGCCTGCAGCGGCACGCTGGCATCGGCGCCGACCTGGCCGCCGGACGCCGACACGGCGAGCCAGTCGACCGGCGTCGCGTCGGCGCCGCACGGATCGCTGGCGAGCGTGTCGATCTCCAGGATCAGGTTGATCCAGCCGAGGCCCGCGTCGGCGAACGCGATCGGCTCGCCGGCGCCGCAGTCGCGCGCGGCCCAGTAGCCCGACGCGGTTTCGCCGTCGCTGTTGCCGCCGGGATAGAACGCATTGCCGCCGCCGGTGCCGCTGGGCACGTAGATCTCGGCGACCAGCACGCTGTCGCCCGCAACCTGCACCGGCTGGTCGAAGACCACGCGCATGCGTTCGAGCGCGCCGTCGGCGACATCGACGGTCTTTTCGGCGAGCAGTTGCAGATGCTCGAAAGCGAGATCGCCGTCGAGCGCATAGACGCGCACGGTGATCGGCTGCGTGCCGGTCGACGATGTCGCCGAATCGATCGCGAAGCTGATGCCGCCGATCGTCGTGTCCTGGATCGGCACGCCGCGATCGGCAAGGTCGAAGCGGCGCAGGTAGCGGTTCTCCAGCGAATAGCCGGTGTTCGGATCGACACAGCCGAAGCTGACGTTCTGCGCCGGCGTCGGGCTCGTCGTCTGCACCAGCGGAACGCGCGACAGCACGGCCGGATCGCCGCCGCTGCGCAGTGTCCAGTCGGCCGGCGCCGCCCCCGTATTGAGCAGGTCGAACGCGAGCTGCGCCGTTTGTCCTGAGGCGACCGTCGCGGCAGGCACCGCCGGATCGGTCGAGAGGCAGGCCGCGAGCGGGCGCAAGCCGAAGTCGGCCGCGGTTTCGGCGCCGGCGGCCATCGCGAACGACTGGGTCAGAGACTGGTGGTCCGAAGCGTCGACGGTCACCGTGAACGGCCCTTGCGCCGCTTCGATCCAGTACCGGTAGGTGCCGTCGCTCGCGCTCGTCGTCGTGTAGGTCTGTCCGCCTGTGCCTTGAATCGTGATCGCGGCACCGGCGAGCGCACTCGGATTCGCATCGCAATAGCCGAGGCTCCGCACGTGGCCGGCGAGCGATCCGTAGCTCGCAGGCGCGGTCACCGTCATCGTCGCCTCGACGTCGCCGAACGGCCACGCGTACGGCGTATCTTCGGCCACGCGGATCGGCAAGGTATAGACGCCCGGCTGGCTCACGTTGCGCGCATCGAACGTCGCATCGAGCGTGCGGCTCTCGCCGACCGCGAGCGTTCCGTAGTCGGGCGACAGATGCAGCATCGCGCTGGCGCTGATCGTGTTGAACAGATGCACCTGGTCGACGATGACCCAGCCCCATGGCGGCGTCGCCGTGTAGTGGAAGCGCACGCGCACGTCGCTGGCGCCGGCGAAGGCGCTGAGGTCGAGTTCGATCAGCGCGCCGGGACCGCCGCCGTTGTCGTCGTGCGTTTCGCTGTGCACGGTGGTCCAGGTTGCACCGCCGTCGCCGGACGCGTCGACGTCCAGGCGCGGGAAGCTGTCGGCGCCTTCGAACAGCGACAGGAAGAAGCCCATCGATGCGGTGTGGCTGGTACTGAGATCGAGCCGCGGCGAGATCAGCATCGTGTCCGAATCGGCGCCGCCCCAGCACGGATACGGATCGACCATCGCGGCGCTGCCGTCGCCGCCGGCGGTGTTGGCGAAGCGGCTCGGATCGAGCGCGATCCAGCCGCAGCCTGCACCGGCGTTCTCGACGCTCCATCCGTCCGGCGGGAATGTCGCGCCTTCGAAATGTTCCTCGACGGCCGCGCCTTCGAAACCGAAATTCAACGGCAGCGTGCCGCTGTTGCCGACCTTGAAAGGCACCGTCGCGGTCGTGCCGAGTTCGACGCTGGCCAGGGGTCCCGCCGGATACAGGCGCAGGCGGCCGGCCGGCAGCGCGAGGTCGACGAGGACGGCGGCCCCGTTCGTCACATTCGGCGTCGCCGATGCCTCGCCGTAGCCGCTCGGCTGGGTGCCCCGGTCGGCCGTCACGCTCGGCGCTCCGGCCGGCGCATGCAGCGCGAAGAAGCCGTCGCCGACACCGGGATCGGCGCTGGCCGCGGTGGCCGCCGGCGTCCCCGTGGCGACGCGCACGGCGGCGCCGTTCAAGCCGGCTCCGGTGTTCGCGTCGCGCACGTGACCGACGACGAGCCCGCCGTTCACCGGTGCGCTGCAGGCGCCCTGGATCGCGACATCGTCGACGGCCCACCCGCCGATGCCGGCGCCGAAATCGTCGGTGGTGCCGTCGTCGGAATGGAAGCGCACGCGCGCGTTCGCAACCGCGACGCTCGACAGATCGACCGCTTCGTCGGTCCAGCCTTCGAGCAACGTGGTGATCTTCGGCGTGCCGAGCGCGTTCCACGTCGCCCCGCCGTCGCTGCTCGCCTCGACGTGCGCCTTG